>ERZ1673961.379-NODE-379-length-19154-cov-7.643699_pt1 | contig 19154 bp, 17 predicted proteins | sample MGYA00580189_ERZ1673961 | MGnify/ENA primary metagenome ERZ1673961 (study PRJEB41334, sample SAMN05608105) | rock metagenome | biome: terrestrial subsurface; feature: shale formation; material: shale | place: USA: Pennsylvania ... | reverse complement strand
GTCACTGGCGGCGCGGGCTTTATCGGCTCAGCGGTTGTTCGTCACATCATTAAAGATACCACAGACAGTGTTGTGAATCTCGACAAGCTTACCTACGCAGGGAATTTAGAGTCCCTGAGTGAAGTAGAAAATCATGAGCGTTACGCTTTCGAGCAAGTGGACATTTGTAACCGCAACGAACTCGACCGCGTATTTGCTAAGCACCAACCTGATGCGGTGATGCACCTTGCTGCGGAATCGCATGTAGACCGTTCTATTGATGGGCCTGCGGCGTTTATTGAAACCAATATCGTGGGAACGTATACGTTACTTGAAGCAGCGCGCAGTTACTGGAACAACCTAGATAGCTCTCGTAAGGACGCATTCCGTTTTCACCACATCTCTACTGATGAAGTGTATGGCGATCTAGAAGGTACCGATGATCTGTTTACCGAAGAAACTTCTTATGAGCCATCTAGCCCATACTCGGCATCTAAAGCATCTAGTGATCACTTAGTTCGTGCATGGCTGCGTACCTACGGTTTACCAACCATTGTAACCAACTGCTCAAACAACTACGGCCCTTACCATTTCCCAGAAAAACTCATCCCTCTCATGATTCTCAATGCCCTAGAAGGGAAAGCTCTGCCAGTTTATGGTGATGGCATGCAAATCCGCGATTGGCTGTTTGTAGAAGATCATGCTCGTGCACTATACAAAGTGGCCACTGAAGGCGTCGTTGGTGAAACTTACAACATTGGTGGTCATAACGAAAAAGCTAATATTGAGGTGGTGAAAACAATTTGTGGATTGCTAGAAGAGTTAGTGCCGAATAAGCCACAAGGTGTTACGCAATACGCCGATTTAATCACTTACGTCACCGATCGACCTGGACATGATGTTCGCTACGCGATTGACGCTTCAAAAATCGATCGTGAGCTTGGATGGAAACCAGAAGAGACCTTTGAGTCAGGTATTCGCAAAACGGTTGAATGGTATTTAAATAATAAAGAATGGTGGTCTCGTGTGCTGGATGGCTCTTATGCGGGCGAACGTTTAGGAACAGGGGTATAAAATGAAAGGGATTGTTTTAGCGGGTGGTTCGGGCACACGCCTGTATCCATTAACACGTGGTGTCTCGAAGCAGCTTTTGCCTATTTACGATAAGCCGATGGTATTTTACCCAATCTCAACCCTGATGCTGGCTGGCATTCGTGATATTTTGATCATCACAACACCAGAAGATAATGCTGGCTTTAAGCGTTTATTGGGCGATGGTTCCGATTTCGGAATTAACATCGAATATGCAATTCAACCTAGACCTGACGGTTTAGCAGAAGCCTTTATCATCGGTGAAGAGTTCATTGGTGATGACAGTGTCTGCTTAGTGCTGGGTGATAACATTTTCTATGGTCAGTCATTTAGTAAGCAGCTTAAGAATGCTACTGAATTGGCAGTTCAAGGTTTAGCAACAGTATTTGGTTATCAGGTCAAAGATCCCGAGCGTTTTGGTGTAGTTGAGTTTGATGAACATATGCAGGCAATCTCTATAGAGGAAAAGCCTACACTTCCCAAGTCAAATTATGCGGTGACAGGATTGTATTTCTATGATAACCGTGTCGTTGAACTGGCAAAACAGGTCAAGCCATCTGCACGTGGAGAGCTCGAAATTACGACCCTAAACGAAATGTATCTGAAAGATAAATCTTTAAGCGTAGAGTTGCTTGGGCGCGGATTTGCTTGGCTGGATACAGGGACGCATGAAAGTCTCCATGAAGCTTCTTCATTTGTGCAAACCATCGAAAACGTGCAGGGACTAAAAGTGGCTTGCTTAGAGGAAATTGCTTGGCGTAATGGTTGGCTTTCGGATGAAGCAATTTTAGCTCTTGCAGAGCCGATGATGAAAAATGAATACGGTCAGTATTTGTATCGTTTAGTTAATGAAAAGCGCTGCAAGGAAGAAAAATAATGCGAGTTTTGATTACTGGCGGACGTGGTCAGGTCGGTTATTGTCTAACGCAACAATTATCAGAGTATGGAAGTAATACGGTATTATCTCTTGATAAAGAAGATCTAGATATAACTAATCAAGATACGGTAAAAGCGATGGTCCAAGAATTTCAACCAACGATCATTATAAACGCGGCTGCACATACAGCAGTGGATAAAGCGGAAGAAGAGGTCGAGCTCTCTTATTCTATTAATCGTGATGGACCAAAGTTCTTAGCTGAAGCTGCTCAAGAAGTAGGTGCTGCGATTTTACATATTTCTACTGATTATGTTTTTGAGGGAAATAAAGACGGTGAGTACCTAGAAACCGACATGGCTAACCCTCAAGGTGTATATGGTGCCAGTAAACTTGCTGGCGAAGAGGCAGTAATGTCAGCGTGTGAGAAGTACATTATCCTTCGTACCGCATGGGTGTTTGGAGAACATGGCAATAACTTTGTTAAAACGATGCTTCGTTTAGGGGCTGTTCGTGACGAACTGAATATTGTCGGCGATCAATTCGGAGGTCCTACTTATGCGGGGGACATTGCAAAAGTGCTGATTGAAATTGCAAACCATATTTCAAAGGATGAACCAGTTGAGTATGGTGTGTATCACTATTCAGGTTTACCCCATGTCAGTTGGTATCAATTCGCTGATGCAATATTTGATTCAGCGGTTGCGCAAGGCATATTAACCAAGAAACCGAATCTAACAAGCATAACGACAGAACAATACCCGACACCGGCTAAACGCCCTAGTAACTCGCGAATGAGCACTCAGAAAATCATAGATGCATTTAATCTAGAGGCTAGTGATTGGAAATTAGCACTAACGAATATTAAAGCGTACACGGAATAACAAAATGAAAGTTATCGATACCAAAATTCCAGATGTAAAAATTATTGAACCAACTGTATTTGGCGATGAGCGTGGTTTCTTTATGGAAACCTGGAATCAAAAACGATTTGAAGAACTAGTGACAGGAAAGCCAACACAGTTTGTACAAGATAATCATTCGAAATCCAAAAAAGGAATTTTACGTGGTTTACACTATCAAACCGAGAATACTCAAGGAAAGCTAGTTCGAGTAGTTTCAGGGGAAGTATTTGATGTTGCGGTTGACATTCGTGAAGGCTCTCCAACCTTTGGTCAGTGGGTTGGTGAATACTTGTCGGCAGAGAATAAACGTCAACTATGGGTACCGGAAGGTTTTGCTCATGGCTTTTATGTTACAAGTGAAGAGGCTGAGTTTGTTTATAAATGTACAGACTATTATAATCCACAGGCGGAAGTTTCTATACTTTGGAATGATGATTTACTTAATATTAATTGGCCAATATTAGAAACTCAACCAGTGTTATCAAACAAAGATAAAGATGCGATATTACTAAAGCACTTCTATTCGAATTAAACTTAACACCTAACCGTAAAAATATAGAATGATTATGAATTCTAGGAGTAATAGTGTTTCTCTAGGCTTCTAGAATATAAAAATATATAATTATTATTATCCGCTATGGAAAAACTAATAAAAAATGCTTTCAGCATATATATAACTAAGTTTGGTAATCAAATTATTGGTTTAATGCTGATTCCCTTGATTAGTAAGAAGCTAACTAGCGATGAACTTAGCTTTTATCTTTTATACTTGTCATTAACTGGTTTCTCAGTTGTCTTATTTGATTACTCATCTAGTATTATTGGGGTAAAAAGTGTAGCTAAAAACATTTTTTCAGTTCGCACATTTGCGAAATATAATTTTGCCCATAAGATAACACTATCTGCTATCTTTTTAAGTTTTGGTTTTGTTGCATACTACGTAACAAGAAGTTGGGAATACTTTTTGCTTGTTGTGGCCTGTATTCCTATTGGAATGAAAGATGTTTGGTATTATCAAGCGAGACTAAACATGTCGAAAGTTGTATGGTTTGATATACTAATTCGAACATTATTATTGCTATTTGTTTTTGCAATTCCAAGTGCACTATTCAATATCAAAGTTCTTCTTTGTGCTTTCATTTTCTTTGAATCGATATCATACTTATTCTATTCATATCCACTCTTTAGCTTTATAAGATATTCTGATAAAAAAGATTTTAAGAAATCTGTTATTACAAATATTAAAAATGGTATCCATGTATTTTCTGCAAGGCTTAGTGGTGCGATATACACTAACCTAACATTGCCTATTTCTTTGGTCTTTTTTAGTTCGGAAAAAATTATAGTATTTGGTGTTTGTGAACGTATATTGAGGATAATTGTCAGTCTCATTTCACCAATAATAACTACAGTTTATCCTTATTTGTCAAGTGATGATAAAGATAAGAAAAGAATATATAACGCTCTAAAATCTTTTGGTATCTTTCTTACAGTTGTTAGTTTTTTGTTTATTGAAAAAATTGCACAGATTATTTTTGATATACATATAGACATAGCAATATGGCAACTTGTCATATTTTCTATCGTCCCTTACTTCATTGTAATGGGTAGTGTTAATGGATTACTTGAGCTTAATCTCAGAGGTGGTTACAAGCAGAATAATGCGATATTACAACTGAGTGTGTTGGCATATCTTGTGACATTCATGTTTATTGGAATGTTTGGCGATGAGAGATTTTTGTTCCTGTGTTTACTTGTTCCCGAGTTTAGTTTTTACGCTGTATCTATGATGTATATAAGGAAAAAATAATATGATTAAAGTGGTTTTATGTACTTACAATGGCGAAAAGTTTATAGAGGAACAATTAAATTCAATTTTATCTCAAACTTTGCAGGTGGATACAATTGAAATATTTGATGATTGCTCAGTAGATAATACAATGGAGAAAATAAAAAGAATAGTCGATAAATTTAAAAACGAAAAGGTAAAATTTATAGTCAACATAAATAGTAAAAATAAGGGCTATATAGAAAACTTTTCTCACGCAATTAAAAATTGTACACCCAAAGATGAATTTGTGTTTTTATGTGATCAAGACGATGTTTGGGAGCCTGATAAAGTTAAAGTAATGGTGGCAAAATTAAAGGAATATAAAAATACTCCGTCTCTAGTTTTTTCTGATGCAAAATTAATAGATGCATTGGGTAATCATTTAAACAATAAACTATGGAATAGTATAAACTTTAATATATTAAAGGATGCTGATTATGAGTTGACGCGGAGAAATGTTGTAACAGGAGCAACCGCCGCTCTAAACTACGCTCTTGTAGAGGTATTTAAGCACACTCAGATTTCAAAGTTTTTACCGCATGATTATTGTTTGGCCGTATTGGCTAGCAGCTATGGATCGCTTATCCCTATTGAAGATGAACTCACAAGGTATAGACTTCACGGAAACAATCAAATAGGTACATCAGCATCATTCTTAGAAAGAGCTAAGAAAGTTTTATTTGATAGAAAAGGAGCCACTTTAAAATCAGAAATTGGTAAATTTTCCGAGTTAATGGAAATAACAAAAATCCAAGACCCGGTAAAATATGCTGCTTTTAGGGAGAAATGGAAACTATATTGTTTGCTTTTTAAACATAACTGTCTGTTATCACCTATTATTTTGATTAAACATAAGGTTTCTTTTAAAGCAGCTGTAAAACTAATGCAAATGTCTATCATGAGATATTTACGTTGAAAATTTTAACGTTTATTTAAGGTCTAAGTCTAATCAAATGTTAATTATAATGATGGTTTTTTTCATTTTTGCTGGGAACTTTTTAGCATTTCCTTTTGCATCTAGACTTAAATTTCAACTCTTATTTTATAATGTTTTTTGTTTCTTTGTTTTTGTAAGTTGCTTTTCCTATTTGTTCGAGTTTGTCGCTTTAGATATAGAAGCTGCGTTTTTTTTGTTAACAGTAAATTTTACATTGTTTTTTATTTTATCAGTTGTTGATTTGTGTCTGACTTTTAAAAGGAAATTAATAACTAAGAGAGGTTTGTCAACGTTTGATTATTTAATATCTTTGTTTTTGATTTCAGCTGTTGTAATAGAAATTTATTCTAAGCTACATGAGTACTCTATTATTCATATATTTTCTAATGTTCTTAGAGATGATTTTATTAATGCATATTTGCTTTATTTTTTGATTTTCTTTACTGCTTATTTGTTCTATAACGGCGAAAGCAAGCTTGATATGTTCTTGTCAATTTTTTGTTTATTCTTGTGTTTTTTACTTGGTGTAAAAGGAATAGTATTGCTTATTTTATTTGTTTATATTATTCGACAGTTAGACTCTAAGTTTGATACAAAATCGATAATGAAGCTGATAATAATTTGTTCCGTTGGGATTGTTTCTTTTTATAGCAGCTATGTTGTTCCTCGTGTTCTATTTGAAGGAGAACATTTATTAGATGTTATTTATGATATAAATCAAAGGTTTATATTTTACTCGGCATCTGGCGTATTGTCATTTAGTATCGACTATGCTAACGGAGTGGATATGAATAATATTAGTTCACTGTACGTACCATTTTACAATGGATATGTTAATATTTTTGACAGCGGCAGTGAAAAAGCTTCTTATATGGTTAACATTATTAACTCACTGTCTATATCTGGTTTTGGGAGTTATTCTAATGTAAAAACATTATATGGTACAATTTTTCTTAATTCAGGTAATTATAAACTTCTGAATTTTTTTGTTTTTTTTGTTTTTAATGTGTTTCTAATAGTGTTCCGTAGATTATTCAATCAGAGGTTTAAGTACACCAATACCGCTTTGACAATGTATTTAGCATGTTTGTTAATATCTTGGTTTGAATTCTATTATTGGCATGCATTTTTACTTTACGGTGTCATTTATGCAGTGATATTGGATTTCTTTGCTTGTTGTATTGCTCGAAAATTTACAATTAGTTATCGTTGAAGACAGAAATAAACCTTCCCTTATAGTTAGATTAAAGTGATGTTAATGAAAAAGAAAACAAAAACAATCTTCCTCTCTGGTGGTCTAGGTAATAACCTATTTCAAATATCATATGCAGATAAAATTAGTAATGAATATGATATAGTTTTTAATACTTATTTGCAGAATGATAATTGGTTTACACGAAAATTGGGTTGGAGTATACATCCTACAGAGATATGTGATGTTTTGCTTGAGGGGAGGAAAACAGTTAAAAGGTTCAATTTTGTAGACTTTAGTTTTACTAGTATTGTTTTTTTACTCTCAAAGCTACGTATTTTTGATCTTCACGATTGCAATAAAGTTCCAAGTTTTTGGAATAGAATATATTCTAAATTTGAGGTGAATTTTACGGCAAACGAAGAGTTTTTTATTAAATCTGATAATAAGCTTGATGAGTCTGAATTTAATCATATTGTCGAGCAGTTTGGGTTGGATGTTATTCACGTTCGGCGCGGAGATTTTGAAAAAAACATTCAACTTGATATTGAGTATTACAAGGAAGCAGTAAATCGTCATGGTGGAAAGTCCTTTGTGGTTGTCACTAACGATAAAACAGTTGTTGACGAGTTAAGGAGCTCTATAGATCATGTAGAGTTTTTAGATTCAATTGGGAAAAGTCAAAAAGAAGACTTTTATATATTGAAAAATTCTAGGTCTATAATTTTGTCTAATTCAACATTTTCCTATTGGGCTAGTCAGATTGGCAATGTCCCTACTATTTATTATCCTGATTTCATTAAACCAAAAAAAGAATGGACGTTTCCATTCTTGCAAAAGAACACTCCAGTTAGAGCAACCTTTGGAGGTTGGCTATAATGGAAATTAAGAAAATTGAAAAAATCGTTTACAATTTGGTCAAGAAGAATCGTAAATTAAAAAATATACTTCGTAATATATATCAAATATTAAATATACCGCGTAACTTCTTCATAGATAGTTTATATATAAATAATGATTATCTAGATTTGGTTTCTTACTATGATAATTCTTACTTTGGTTTTCATGATCGACCATCAGTTAATAGCCTTGGGATGGTTATTAACCATACTAATTATCATGTAAATGACGATGGTGAGGGAGAAGCCTCATTATTTATTTCTTACTTAGATAATAGAGCACCTTTGAATCTTGGTAAAACTAGATGTTTTAATTTTCAACAAGGTTCTTTAGCTACATGGATTGATGACGATACAATTATTTATAACACAGAGTCTGACGGCATTCCGAAAGTAAATATTATTTGTTTAGGCAATGGTAGTAAAAAAGAGTTTGACTTCCACTATAATTCAGTGTCACCTAATGGAAAATATCTCACAGTTACGAATTTCTTAAGATATGGACGTGGATTAAGCGGATATGGTTATAATATCGACTTCCCTTTAGAATATAAAAATGATGCTAAAGACAAACTCGGTAAAAGTTCGTTAAGTGATCTTGTCATCTTTGATGTTGATTTAAATAAGGAAGTTTTTAGAATTTCAATTTCAGAGGCTAGAAAAAAATCCCGAGGACTTATTGAAAGTGGATATTTCTATTTCTCACATTCATCTTTTTCACAAGATTCGAATAAAGTCTATTTTTTACTTCGATCGTCTAATGATAGGTATAACTCGTCCCAGTTATTTTCATATGATATTGAAACCTCGAATCTAGTTTCGTTTGATACGAATGGAATGGTATCTCATTTGTCTTGGGCCGATAACTTTAATATCATAGCATATGCAAATACTATTAACTTTCCGGATGGTTATTATAGGTTTGATTTATCAACAGGTAAAGGCACCGCTATTTTACCTGATATTCTTACTGTTGACGGTCATCCGAATTGCTTAGATAAGAAAGTTTTTTTCACCGATACTTATGCTAATGTAATGAGGAGACAAAAGTTAAAATTTGTAGATTTGGAAAGAAACTTATCAGTTGATATTTGTGATCTATATAGCCCCTTTAGATTTCGAGACAATAACAGGGTTGATTTACATCCTCGGCTTTCGCTTTGTAAGAAATATTTGAGCATAGACTCTTCTTACAAAGGCTATAGGTGTCAATTGATATTTAAATTAAAAGATAAAATTATGGAGTAAATTGTGGTTTATGTTATTGGTGTAAATTATGATAGCTCAGAATCTATTAGTAATTGGGTAACATCAATTAGAGATGCTAACCCATCAGCTAAAATCGTCTTAGTTGATAACTTTTCAAGCAACGAAGAAAGAGAAAAGTGCTTCTCTCTTTCAAAGGATCTCGATTTTAAATTGCTAGATTCTGAAAATATAGGGTATGGAAGAGCACTAAATTTAGCATTTAAATGGGTTAAAGATGATTGTAAAGGAAAACCATCAACAATATTGGCTGGAAATATTGATATTACCTTTACAACTATACCTAAAGAATTTGAGACTGGTAACTTTTGCTATATTCCAAGTGCTTATGAAGGGGTAAGAAATAGAAATCCATTTATGAATCGGGTTCAAAAATCTATGCTACCTCTTTACAACATTGCTTACTTCACGAATAGTTCATTTTTCCTAAAAATCGCAATGTTATTTAATAGAATTGGAGGGTTTGTACCTTCTAATACTTGGGCTATTCACGGTTCTTTATTTTGCTTCGATGTGACATTATTGAAGAATACTTGTGAAGTCTTTAACGAATCTACTTTTCTTTATTGTGAAGAGCTAGAGTTCGCATCATTTGTTGAATTGGAAGGCTTTGATTACCGTAACGTGGAGCTAAGCTACCAACATGCAGCGCATGTTTCTACATCTAAGCTAGTTACTGATCTAAGCTCATTCATGCATTTATGGAAGCCAGCTTTTAGAAACTGGAATCAGCGTTGGAGCTGATTATTAATAAAATATTTAAAATATTTAAAATATTGGAATCATCATGAAAAAAGCGATAATTACCGGAATTACGGGACAAGATGGCTCATATCTAGCAGAGTTTTTAGTTGAAAAGGGTTATGAAGTTCATGGTTTAATACGCCGTGCATCTTCTTTTAATACAGAGCGCATCGATGCAGTTATAGCAAATTCAAATAAGATTCAGCTGCATTACGGTGACCTAACTGACTCATCTAACCTCATTCGTCTTGTTAAAGAAATTCAACCTGACGAAATTTACAATTTAGGTGCGATGTCTCATGTAGCAGTCTCATTCGAATCTCCAGAGTATGCTGCCGACGTCGATGCTATGGGTACAATCCGTTTATTAGAAGCGATACGTATCAATGGACTAGAGAAAAAGACTCGCTTCTACCAAGCATCAACTTCTGAGCTTTACGGTGAGGTTCAGGAAATACCTCAACGCGAAACGACTCCTTTCCACCCTCGCTCTCCATATGCGGTTGCTAAGATGTATGCTTATTGGATCACAGTAAACTACCGTGAGTCATATGGTATGTATGCGTGTAATGGCATCTTGTTTAATCATGAATCTCCACGTCGCGGTGAAACATTTGTAACTCGTAAAATTACGCGCAGTATCGCCAATATTTCTCAAGGGTTAGAGTCTTGTTTATATTTAGGTAACATGGATGCACTTCGCGATTGGGGACACGCTAAAGACTACGTTCGTATGCAGTGGATGATGCTTCAGCAAGATGTGGCTGATGATTTTGTTATTGCTACGGGCAAACAAATCTCAGTGCGAGAGTTCGTACGAATGTCAGCAAAAGAAGCTGGGATTGAGTTAGAGTTCTCGGGAGAGGGAGTTGATGAAATAGCAACTGTAACTACTGTCGATAGCGAAAAAGCACCATCGGTTAAAGTAGGTGATGTGATTGTTCGTGTTAGTCCGAAGTTCTTCCGACCAGCTGAAGTTGAGACGCTTTTAGGTGATCCAAGCAAAGCTAAAGAAAAGTTAGGTTGGGTGCCTGAGATCACTGTAGAAGAAATGTGTTCAGAAATGGTTGCTGCAGATTTGTCTAAAGCTAAACAACATGCACTGTTGAAATCTCATGGTTTTGATGTGGCGATTTCTTTAGAAAACTAAAAGTGAATTTGATTGTGAAAAAACGTATTTTTGTTGCTGGTCATCGAGGAATGGTTGGGTCGGCAATTGTTCGACAATTATCTTTACGGAATAATGTTGATGTTATTACACGTACACGCGCAGAATTAGATCTCCTAGACCAAAATGCAGTTAATGAGTTTTTTGCAGCTGAGGGTATTAATGAGGTCTACTTAGCTGCGGCTAAAGTTGGCGGTATTCATGCAAACAATACTTATCCAGCGGAGTTCATTTATGAGAACTTGATGATGGAGTGCAACATTATCCATGCAGCTCATAACAATAATGTTCAGCATCTTCTCTTCCTGGGTTCATCTTGTATTTATCCTAAGTTAGCTGAACAGCCTATGACGGAAAGTGCGTTGCTTACAGGGACGTTAGAGTCCACCAATGAGCCGTACGCGATAGCGAAAATTGCAGGTATCAAGCTTTGCGAATCTTATAACCGCCAGTATGGTCGCGACTATCGCAGTGTGATGCCAACAAACTTATATGGTGAAAACGATAACTTTCATCCAGAAAACTCACATGTAATTCCAGCTTTGATGCGCCGATTCCATGAAGCAAAACTAAATAACGATAAAGAGGTTATTGTGTGGGGGACTGGTAAACCGATGCGCGAGTTTCTTTATGTGGATGATATGGCAGCAGCTTCCGTTCATGTTATGGAACTTGATGGTGAGAGTTACCAAACCAATACCGAACCTATGCTATCTCATATTAATGTTGGTACAGGCAAGGACTGCACTATTCGTGAGATGGCAGAAATAATGGCCAAGGTCGTTGGGTTTGAAGGAGAAGTGGTCTTCGATAGCTCAAAGCCCGACGGTACACTTCGGAAGTTAATGGATGTTTCACGCCTTGCCTCTTTGGGATGGAAATATAAAGTGGAACTAGAAACTGGCCTGCGTAACACATACGAATGGTTCTTGGCGAACCAAGATCATTTCCGTAAATAATAGGTATAGTTATGACGCAACGACTGGATGAGTCAACGTTTAAAACTGTCGTTGCATCTACCCCACTTGTTTCTATCGATCTCATTGTTCGTAACTCAAACGGTCAAGTATTATTAGGAGTAAGAACAAACCGTCCGGCAAAAGGTTTCTGGTTTGTTCCTGGTGGACGTATTTGCAAAGACGAAACTTTTGATCAAGCCTTTTTACGCCTAACCCAAGTCGAGTTAGGGGTATCTGTACCTATCTCCAAAGCATCCCTATTAGGTCCATATCAGCACCTTTACGCGGATAATTTTTCAGGTAGTGAATTTTCAACTCACTACGTGGTTTTAGGTTATCAAATCGAGCTAGATGTACCATTATCTGGTTTGCCCGATGAGCAACACCAGAGCTATCAATGGTGGGAAGTAAACGAATTACTTGCATCTAAGCTCGTTCATAGTAATACCAAAGCGTATTTTTCTGATAATTATAAATAATGTAGGTAAGTAATATGCTTTTACCTGTAATAATGGCTGGAGGCTCAGGTAGCCGATTATGGCCCCTTTCGCGTAGCTTGTATCCCAAGCAATTCATCAGTTTGACGAGTGAGAAATCTATGCTTCAAGAGACGATAGTACGTCTTTCCGGTTTAGATCATCAATCTCCTTTAATTATATGTAATGAAGAACATAGGTTTATTGTTGCTGAACAGTTGCGAATGCAGAATATTCAGCATGGTGGAATTATACTAGAGCCAGTAGGCCGAAATACCGCACCTGCAATCGCTCTTGCGGCTTTGCATGCAGTTAAAAGTGGTGAAGATCCATTGTTATTAGTCCTTGCGGCTGATCATGTTATCCAAGATTCTTTTGCGTTCTCTGATGCCGTGAGAGCCGCGATTCCCTCTGCTGAGCAAGGTATGTTGGTCACTTTTGGTATTATACCTACTGCACCTGAGACTGGTTATGGTTATATCAAGCATGGCGATGCCATAGAAGAATCTGTTTTTCGAGTTGCCCAGTTTGTCGAAAAGCCTGATTTAGATACGGCAGAACAATATCTGGCTTCTGGTGAGTATTATTGGAACAGTGGTATGTTTTTGTTTAAAGCTTCTCGCTATTTGGAGGAGCTTAAAAAGCATCATCCTAGTATGCTTGAAGCTTGCGAATCTGCTATACAAGGCTCGCGACAAGATTTGGACTTTATTCGACTAGCCGAAGAAGCATTTTTTCTTTGTCCTGATGATTCAATCGATTATGCAGTAATGGAAAAAACTCACGATGCTTTGGTAGTACCTATGAATGCAGGATGGAGTGATGTGGGCTCTTTTAGTGCATTGTGGGAAGTATCTGCTAAAGATGATTTGGGCAATGTAGCAGTAGGGGATGTATTGACTGAGCAAACAAGCAACAGCTATATCTACGCACAAAGTAAATTGGTGTCTACAGTTGGTGTTGAAAATCTTGTCATTATTGAAACCAAAGATGCGGTATTAGTAGCCAATAAAGACAAAGTTCAAAACGTAAAAAATATTGTTAATCAGTTGAAAGCCAAAAATAGAAGCGAATGTGAACAGCACAGGGAGGTTTATCGCCCTTGGGGCTCACATGATGAAATTGCTGAAGGCGAACGTTTTCATGTTAAGCACTTGCGTGTAAAGCCAGGTGAAAAAACGGCACTTCAGATGCATCATCATAGAGCAGAGCATTGGGTTGTTGTTCAAGGTACGGCGAAAGTAACCAATGGGGATAAAATTTATTTAGTCTGTGAAAATCAATCCACCTATATTCCACTTGGTTCATCCCATCGTATAGAAAACCCAGGAAAGGTAGATTTGCATTTAATTGAGGTACGTTCAGGTAGCTATTTGAAAGAGGATGATATCGTACGTTTAGAGGAATATGGGGTAGGATACTAAGATGAATTTCAATCCACTAATATCGATAATAACTCCGGCATTCCGATGTGAAGAAACTATTTTTGATACGTACTTATCCATAGAGTCACAAGGTTATCAAAATTGGGAGTGGCTAGTAACAGAAGATTGCTCTTCAGACTCGACTTTTAATATATTAATAGAATTAGCCAATAGAGATAAACGGATTAAGTTGTTCCGGAATGAAATGAACTCCGGGGCTGCTGTTAGTAGGAATAATTCAATTGATAACGCTTCTGGCGAATACATTGCTTTTATTGATAGTGATGACTTGTGGGAGCCAAATAAATTGGAACTGCAGTTAGCCTTTATGAAGGAGGCTTCAGCAAGTTTTTGTTTTACGGCATATCAATTGGTTGATAAGCAAGGTTTGCTCTTGGGGAAAGTTGTTGATTCAAAACAAAATGAAAGCCTTTCTTATGAAGATATGCTTAAGAAAAAAGCCACATTAGGTTGTTCGACAGTTATGTTGAAAGTGTCTGCTTTCGACGATTTGAAAATGCCATTGATTCGTACTGGTCAGGATTATGGGTTATGGTTGAAATTACTAAAAACTGGTGAGTTGGCTGTTCCTTTCCCTCAGCCTTTAACTAAATATAGAATAATGCCCAACTCAATATCAAGAAATAAAATCAAGAAAGCAAGAAGACAGTGGGAAATATACAGAGATATTGAAGGTATTTCATTTTTCAACTCTATTTACTATTTTTGTTTCTATGCGTTTAGGGCAGTTTTTAGAAGGTAATTTAAGAATGAATAGCTCCAATATAATAGCAGAGTCTGGTATTCAATTTGGCACGAGTGGCGCTCGAGGCTTAGTTGAAGACTTTACCCTAGAAGTTTGTGCTGCATTTGCTCATGCCTTTATGGAAACAGTTGAGACTGATTTTGAATTTGGCAAAGTAGCTGTAGCGATTGATAATCGCCCTAGTAGCTACGCTATGGCGCAAGCTTGTATTGCTGCAATTCAAAACCAGGGTTACGAAGTAGCATACTATGGTGTCATTCCTACACCTGCGCTTGCTTATTCTGCGATGCAAGAGTCTATCCCTTGTATCATGGTAACGGGAAGCCATATCCCATTTGATCGTAACGGGTTAAAGTTTTATCGTCCGGATGGCGAAATTACCAAAGCAGATGAATTGAGTATATTAAACTCAGATGTAGAGTTTCTCGCATCAAATTTATTGCCAGAGTTAGTTGTCGATGCCAAGGCCGCTGAACAATATTTGGAGCGCTATACTAGTCTGTTTGAGCCAGATTTGTTGCAAGGTAAACGTATTGGCATCTACGAACACTCCAGTGCTGGACGTGATTTGTATCAAGGTCTCTTTGAAGCTTTAGGTGCGGATGTTATTTCACTCGAGAGAACAGATGAGTTTGTGCCTATTGATACTGAAGCCGTTGCTGAATCAGATAAAATTAAAGCCCGAACTTGGTCTGAAGGTTTAAATCTAGACTTTATCTTCTCTACCGATGGTGATGGGGACAGACCTTTAGTGGCTGATGAAAATGGAGAATGGTTGCGTGGTGATATCTTAGGATTGCTTTGTGCAGAAACTATGAATATCGAAGCGTTGGCTATTCCTGTAAGCAGCAGTACTGTGATAGCAGCTTCTCCAGCGTTTAAGACTGTTTCAAAAACAAAAATTGGGTCCCCTTATGTGATTGCTGAGTTCGCTCAGTTAGCAGAACGTTATAGTTCTGTAGCTGGCTTTGAAGCTAACGGGGGCTTTTTGTTAGGCTCGGATATCAAAGTAAATGGAAAAGTGTTGAAAGCGTTACCAACGCGTGATGCCGTACTACCAGCATTGATGTTACTTTCGGCTGCGAAAGAGTCATCTATCATTGAGCTTGTTCAACAATTACCCAAACGCTTTACCCACAGTGATCGTATTCAAAACTTTGCCACTGAAAAGAGTTTAGCGATTTTAGATATTGGTAAGGCTGCTCCTGATAGCTTGTTGTCTCAACTTGGCTTTGATAGCTTAACAGTTGAAAGCATCGATGTAACAGATGGTTTAAGATTGACTTTGAGTAATGATACGATAGTTCATTTACGTCCATCTGGAAATGCACCAGAGCTACGTTGTTATGCCGAAGCGAATACTTTTTCACAAGCGAAAGAGATTGTCGAGCAAACCTTATCTCGGGTTCAGCAACTGTAATATTAGATGCGAATTACAAAGCTTGATTTAGTTTTCTGAATCAAGCTTTTTTGGTTTTTATTATGATGAAAAATAATTTTTACAAGCTAGAAAATCCTATTCAAAACTATTCTTGGGGAAGCAAAACATCAATTTCTACGTTGTTTGGCATTGATAACAAACATCAAGAGCCACAGGCTGAAATCTGGATGGGAGCCCATCCTAATGGCTGCTCTAAGGTTATTGTTGAGGGGAAGTCAGTGCTGCTTTCCACATTGATCAATGAGGATAAAATTGGGGTACTTTCTAAGTCAACAGCAGAGTTCTATGGTGAACTTCCTTATCTGTTTAAAGTATTAGCCGCAGACCAAGCTCTATCTGTACAGGTTCACCCTAACAAAGAAGAAGCCGAACAAGGTTTTATCCGTGAGGAAGCTCGAGGTATTGACCGCCTCGCTTCGAACCGGAATTACCGCGATGCTAACCACAAGCCAGAGCTAGTTTATGCATTAACATCTTATCAGGCCATGAATGGTTTCCGTAGTTTTAAAGAGATCCTTGCTCTTTTTACCCAATTACTCTCTGAAGCAGAAATGCCTGCGGTTGATAGATTAGTTGACTCTTTTAAGCACAACATGACGCCTGAGGGATTGGAAGCTTTTTTCACTGGCGTTTTATCTCTAAGTGGTGATGAGAAACATCAATCAATATGTGCTTTGCTTGAGTATGCTAGCAAACACCAGCATCCAGAAATCGATAATGACTTGAATGCATTAGTGATGGAATTGGCGAAAACTTATCCGAATGATATAGGTCTTTTTTCTCCGTTCATGCTTAATGTACTGACACTCAAGCCTGGTGAAGCCATGTATCTTGATGCCAGAACTCCTCATGCATACTTAAAAGGTACAGGACTTGAGATTATGGCAAACTCGGATAATGTTCTTCGTGCGGGACTTACTCCCAAGCATATCGACGTCGTAGAATTGACAAAATGTACTTTATTTGAAGAAAAGCCTTCTAGCTCACTACTCTTGGAGCCGGAAATTGAAGGGGGCAAACTAAGCTACCCTGTTCCTGTTCAAGACTTTAAGTTTGACTGTTTTATCCAAGCTGATGCAGTGGGTGTGGCAGTTGATAGTGCTGAAATAGTGTTTGCTATCGATGATGACGCTCTGCTTGAGCATGTATCAGGAGAAACAATGCTTATTAATCGAGGAGAGTCTGCATTTATTCCTGCTTATGCGAAAGAGTACAAATTAACGTCTAGTGGGCGTATTGCAAGAGCTTACAATTAATAGCATCAATTTAGTATATTACTATTGATGGAGATGGATGAGGCATGATGTAGAATCTCAACTTTCTACATCATGCCTATGTTGAAAAGGTGTCTATAATACCTTTGAGCTTTGGATTTGTGAATTTCCATGTAATTTGGCTCTGAGGAAACTCGTAATTTTCCATATATACGCCAAGATAACAGAATAAAGAATAAAGCAGCCAATAAACAACCCAAACATAGTGACTTCGGGAATATTTGTTGCTTCACCATAAACTCCGAATGAAGCATACATCGCTGCGATCAAACATATAGCGACTAGCGTTTGTCTTGGCCCCAACCCCAATCTTTGGAAAATATGGTGTAAGTGTTCACGGTCAGGCTTGAAAGGGGAGTCTCCTCTTCTAACACGGCGAATCATAATAGCGGCCATGTCCATTAACGGTACTGCAATAAGCCAAAGTGCAGTTACTGGACGCATCAGTGGAGTACCTTCCGTTTGGCTTACTCCTAGTAGTAACCAGATGACAGTAAAGCCAATCATCATACTTCCTGCATCACCCATAAATACTTTACGTTCTCGCCCTAATACTCCTAAGTTCATGAATATATAAGGTAGCATCGCTACGATAATAACAACACACAGGTAAGCTAAACCGTGTTGACTATCTACTTGTAACAAGAATGCAATCGCGCCAAAACTTACGATAGATAGCCCACCCAACAAGCCATCAATACCATCCACCATGTTAAACGCATTAATCGCTCCAATGACAGCCAGAATAGTAACTAGCGTCCCTCCCCAGCCTAATGATATTTCACCGATCCCGAACATATTGCCCAAGCTATGTAACTCTATACCCGCTACTTTCATCATGATAATCGATAGAGTCGCTTGAACTCCCATACGTATTTTAAAACTAAGGTCAATCTTGTCATCGATTGCACCGACAAGAGTAAGCACTGCAATACACAGAAGGTATAACCAGCTATACTCAATAGTCTCTGGTTTGAACGTTAAGTATTGCGCCAACACCAAGCAAATGGATATTCCCCCCACCAATGGGACTGCGCCATGGTGGAGTTTTCTTGCATTTGGTTTGTCTACTAACCCTATTCTTTTTGCTATTTTTCGCATCAAGAATAAGGTTGTAAATGAAGAAAAAAAGATAAAACTAAGCTCAAGAAACATAATTTAGCCAACGATTATTTTGATTATATCGACTGATTTTAGCTCAACTTCTCTAATTTAAAAAGTTCAAACTTATAGGCTTGAGAGGTTATGGTTCATAAGTGGTTCCATTTTTCAAGTTCTGGTATTCTTTGCAAAAAATTAATGAAGGATATAATAATGAAAATCGCAGTTGCGGGAACTGGCTACGTGGGCCTTTCAAACGCCATGCTTTTGGCTCAGCATCACGAAGTGGTGGCAGTCGACATCATCCCAGAAAAAGTGGCATTACTAAACAACAAACAGTCGCCTATCGCTGATGTTGAAATTGAAGACTTCCTGGCAAACAAAACACTTAATTTTGTTGCGACCACCGATAAAGTGCAGGCTTACGAAGACGCTAAGTACGTGGTTATTGCGACGCCGACGGATTATGATCCGGCCACGAACTACTTTAATACCTCTTCAGTTGAATCGGTGATCAAAGACGTGATGGCGATAAACCCTGAAGCGGCGATGGTCATCAAGTCGACAGTTCCGGTAGGCTATACGGCTCGTATTAAACAAGAGCTAGGTTGTGAAAATATCCTCTTTTCTCCTGAGTTTTTGCGTGAAGGTAAGGCGTTATATGACAACTTGTATCCATCCCGCATTATCGTTGGTGAGCGCAGCGAGCGTGCCGAAACCTTCGCAGGTTTGCTTGTTGAAGGAGCATTGAAAGACGACATTCAAGTCTTATTTACGGATTCAACCGAAGCCGAAGCGGTCAAGCTGTTCTCAAATACTTACCTCG
>ERZ1673961.377-NODE-377-length-19228-cov-147.127836_pt1 | contig 19228 bp, 16 predicted proteins | sample MGYA00580189_ERZ1673961 | MGnify/ENA primary metagenome ERZ1673961 (study PRJEB41334, sample SAMN05608105) | rock metagenome | biome: terrestrial subsurface; feature: shale formation; material: shale | place: USA: Pennsylvania ... | reverse complement strand
ATCACGGGCGATATGGGGTTAGATAAAAATGGCGAACAAAAAGCCAATTTCGAACCTGGTATTGAACTGCGAGCGAAGTTTACCCTGTTTGCTGAAGGCGCGCGGGGTCATATTGGTAAGCAATTGATTAACCGATTTAATCTTGCTGAAGAGAAAACGCCTCAACATTACGCTATCGGTTTTAAAGAGCTGTGGGAAATCCCATCAGAGCAGCATCAGCAAGGTTTAGTAGTGCACGGATTAGGTTGGCCGTTATCAAACGAAGCCACAGGTGGCAGTTACCTCTACCATTTAGAGGGAAACCAAGTTGCCGTCGGGTTGATTGTTGACTTGAACTATAAGAATCCGCACTTGAGTCCATTCGATGAATTTCAGCGTTTTAAACATCACCCGTTGATTGAGCAATACCTCAAAAATGGTAAACGAATTAGTTATGGCGCAAGAGCGATCACCAAGGGCGGTTTCCATTCGCTTCCCACGCAACAGTTTGCTGGTGGCTTGTTGATTGGCTGTGATGCAGGAACGCTTAACGGCGCTAAAATTAAAGGCACGCACACCGCAATGAAATCAGGCATGCTTGCCGCCGAAGCAGTATGTGAAGCCCTTGAGAGTCAGTCAGTTACTGCTGATTATCAAAAGCTCTTCAAACAGTCTTGGCTGTATGAAGAGCTTTATCAAGCACGTAACTTCTCAAGTGGCATTCACCGCTTTGGATCGTGGCTGGGCGGTGGCTTAGCGCTGCTGGAACATAACGTGTTAAAAGGTAAAGCTAAGTGGCATATCCGCTGTGATAAGCCCGATCATCAGTCTCTGTTATTGGCGGAAAACAGCAATGAAATTGTCTATCCGAAGCCTGATGGCGTGTTAAGTTTCGATCGCCTCTCTTCTGTTTATCTATCCAATATCTTCCATGAGGAAGATCAGCCGTGCCACTTACGTTTGGCGAACCAGCGCATTCCCATCGAGCAGAATCTTGAATTATATGCAGAGCCAGCACAGCGCTATTGCCCGGCTGGCGTTTATGAAATCGTACAGGGGGATCAGCAGCCAGAGCTACAAATAAATGCGGCGAACTGTATCCACTGTAAGACCTGCGACATCAAAGATCCAAGTCAAAATATTACTTGGACACCGCCGGAAGGTGGTGGTGGCCCTAACTATCCGAATATGTAGTCGTCTGAGAATAATTTTTATTAACAATTTATTTACTTAAAGTTTGCGTTAGTTCAAATCTTTCTCGATGAACTCGATTGCAACTTAATCTTTCAAGCACTATTCTGATTTTAAATTGACGTTTACGTAAACTGAATACAAAGTTGATGCATAGGTGTAAAAGCGGTTACCAGTATCAAAGTTAGGTTTGATCAAATAGTGCTCAATGGAACGCACTTAAATAACGAAAGGGAGATCAACTATGGTATCGGAATCGCCTCTGTTGCAGGTAAACGATATTTCATTGGCTTTTGGTGGGGTGAAAGCTCTAACTGACGTGAGCTTCCATGTGAATGAAAAGGAAATCTTTTCAATCATTGGTCCAAACGGTGCAGGTAAAACCTCAATGCTCAATTGCATCTCTGGTCGATACACACCAAACAAAGGCTCTGTAATCTTCGCTGGAGATGATGTAACCAAACGAACACCTAGCCAACGAGCTGAGTTAGGGTTGGGAAGAACCTTCCAGAACTTAGCACTCTTTTCTCATATGTCGGTACTCGACAACATTATGGTTGGTCGACATCACCTACTGAAAAACAACTTCGTCACGGGGCCACTCTATTGGTTCTCCAACGCGCAGAAAGAAGAGATGGCGCACCGCAAATATGTGGAAGACGTGATCGATTTTCTTGAAATCCAGCACATCCGAAAAGCGACTGCAGGCACCCTATCTTACGGCTTACGTAAACGTGTAGAGCTTGCTCGTGCCATTGCCTTAAAACCTAAGTTACTGCTGCTTGATGAACCAATGGCAGGCATGAACTTGGAAGAAAAGGAAGACATGGCGCGTTACATCATGGATTTAAACGAAGAGTTAGACATCACCATCATCATGATCGAGCACGATATGGGCGTGGTGATGGATATCTCTAACCGCGTATTGGTGTTGGATTTTGGTAAACACATTGCGATGGGCGAGCCAGAAGAAGTGATGGCCAACCCACATGTGAAACAAGCGTACTTAGGCGAAGAGCTACCGACATTAGAGGAGAGTGCATAATGGCACAGCAACATAATGATTGGGCAGATATAACCCGCTTAGATACCTTTCCAAAAGTGTTGCAGCATAACGCCAAGCACTGGCCCGAGCAAGTCGCAATGCGTGAAAAGGAGTTTGGTATTTGGCGAGAGTTCACTTGGCAAGATTATGAAAACCGAGTGAAGTGGATGTCTCTGGCACTGCAAGATTTAGGTGTTGGTGAGCAAGACGTTGTTGGTTTGCTGGGTGATAACCGCCCGGAATGGGTATGGGGCGAGTTGGCCGCACATGCGATCAAAGGTTTCTCGCTGGGCATCTATCAAGATTCCATGCACGAAGAGGTGGCGTACCTCATAAACTATGCCAAAGCAAAAGTCGTGGTTGCGGAAGATGAGGAGCAATGCGATAAGCTACTTGAGCTCGGTGATGAGATCCCAAGCGTAGAATTCATTATCTATTGTGACCCGCGTGGAATGCGCAAGTACGACGACCCACGACTGATTGATGTTGAGCAGGTCTATAAAAAAGGTCAACTGATCGACAAAGCGGATCCCGATAAATATCTCAATATGGTTGCGGCAACCAAAGGCAGCGATCTTTCGATTCTTTGTACCACGTCGGGTACGACTTCCAAACCAAAGTTGGCTCAGCTACACAGCGGCACTTTCTTAGATCACTGTGCGGCTTATTTGCGTGCAGACCCGCGCTCCCCAGGCGACAACTACGTTTCTGTTCTGCCTTTGCCTTGGATTATGGAGCAGGTGTATGTGGTTGGTCAGGCGTTGATTTCTCGTCAAATCGTTAACTTCGTGGAAGAACAAGAAACCATGATGTCCGACTTGCGCGAAATTGGCCCGAACTTCGTGCTGCTTGCGCCGCGAGTGTGGGAAAACATTGTGGCAGACGTGTCTGCACGAATGATGGATTCCACACCGTTTAAGCAGAAGATGTACAAACTGGGCATGAGCTTAGCGAATAAAGCGTTGGAGCAGGGTAAACGTTCAAAACTCGCTGAATGGATTTTGCTACGTGCTCTGCGTGACCGCTTAGGTTTCTCGAATCTAGCATCTGCTGCGACGGGTGGTGCGGCGATGGGACCGGATACTTTCCGTTATCTGCAAGCGATCGGCGTACCACTCAAGCAGCTTTACGGTCAAACCGAAATGTGTGGTGCGTACACCGTCCACCAAGCCGATGACGTGGATTACGATTCCGTCGGCGTCGCGTTTGACAATGCAGAAGTGAAAGTCATCAACCCAGACAGCAATGGCGTGGGTGAGATCATCGCGAAAAGTACGGGCATGTTTACTGGCTACCTGAACAACCAGGAAGCGTATGACGAAGACGTACAAGACGGATGGATGCATACGGGTGATGCGGGCTATTTTAAAGATTCTGGTCACTTGGTGGTGATTGATCGTCTGAAAGATATGTCGGAAACCAGCCATGGCGACCGCTACTCTCCGCAGTTCATTGAAAACAAACTCAAGTTCTCGCCGTTTATTGCAGAAGCCGTAGTGGTGGGCAAAGGTCGACCTTGGCTGTCTGCCATCATCTGTATTCGCTACGCGATTGTTGCGAAGTGGGCAGAGCAGCGTGGCTTAGCATTCACTAACTACACCAACTTATCTGCTCAACCAGAAGTGTATCAAGCGATTCGTGAAGAAGTGCTGAAAGTGAACGAATCCCTACCGGATGCACAGAAGATCAGCAAATTCATTCTACTTTACAAAGAGCTAGATGCCGACGATGGCGAGTTAACTCGTACGCGTAAAGTGCGCCGTGGTGTGGTTGCGGAGAAATACGGAGACATCATCGAAACCATCTACAGCGACGATCCAAAAGTCGATGTGGATACGGTGATCACTTATCAGGATGGCACCAAAACACGCATTCAAACGTCGCTAGTGATTGAAACGCTTATTGAACATGAGCCAACACTGGTGGATAGCGAACAACGGAGGATCGCATAGTGAATACGGATTTATTACTGCAACTCGTCATTAATGGCGTGATCGTTGGCATGTTGTATGGCGTGGTCGCCATGTGCTTTGTACTGATATACAAATCGACCCAGGTGGTCAACTTCGCTCAGGGTGAGTTCTTGCTGATTGGCGCGTGGGTATGTTGGGCGGCGCTTGTTCATCTGCAACTGCCATTTTTTATCGGCTTTTTACTCACGCTCGCGTTCATGATGGTGTTCGGTATCGCCGTGCAAACCATTGTGCTCAGACCGTTAATTGGTGAACCGATTATCTCTGTGATCATGGTGACCATCGGTCTGTCTATGTTCTTCCAAGCATTGATGAAATGGATATTTGGTGTCTCGGCTGTGTCGTATCCGCAAGTGTTCGAAACAAATGTGGTGAATATCGGTGGTTTGAACGTTGAGTTCGCTTACATTCTGAGTTTGATCTTCTCGATGTTCATCATGGGTGCGTTCTACTGGTTCTTCAAATTCAGCAAAATGGGTTTGGCGATGCGCGCAACGGCATTTAACCAGCAAGTCGCCCAGAGTCTTGGCATTTCCATCAAGAAAGTGTTCGCCATCAGTTGGGCTATTTCGGCAATGGTATCTGCAACAGCAGGGATTGTTATCGGGATCGTAAACGGCGTATCTGACGCGCTATCCATCATCGGTATCAAAGTCTTCCCAGCCGTTATTTTGGGTGGTTTGGACTCGGTGGTCGGCGCGATTGTCGGTGGTATCACCATCGGGGTGCTAGAAAACTTGGCTGAGTTTTTTGATAGCCAATACCTGCAAGTGGGTAACCTATACAACATCGCACCATTCTATGTGCTGTTAATCATTCTTGCCTTCAAGCCATACGGCCTGTTTGGTACCAAAGATATCGAGCGTATTTAAGGAGAAATAACATGGCTCAACTTAGCATGCGCCCATGTGGGGATTTTCGAACCACATACAAAAGTGATACGCCAATTTTTGAAACCAAAACCATAAGAAGCCTTGCGATTGCCGGTGTTATCGCCATGTTGGCCGCGCCTTTGGTATTGGATATCTATTTTCTTAACCTGTTTATTCAGATTGCGTATCTCGGTATCGCGGCGCTGGGTTTAAACATCCTAGTTGGCTTTACCGGACAAATTTCACTAGGTCATGGCGCGTTTTTTGGCTTTGGTGCCTTTGCATCGGCTTGGCTGAATAACCAGTTCAACATTCCAGTCGTGTTTGCGATTCCGCTCGCGGGTTACTTAACCATGATTGTGGGGATGCTGTTTGGTCTGCCAGCTGCGCGAATTAAAGGCTTATATCTCGCGATTGCGACTTTGGCTGCGCAGTTTATTTTAGAGGACTTCTTTGCTCGTGCAGACTGGTTCAGTGGCGGCTCATATGGTGCTGGTGCAAACCCTATCAATCTGTTTGGCTTTGAGTTTACGACCGATGAAAGCTTCTTCTACATTGCTCTGTTTGCGCTGATCTTTATGTACATGTGGGCATCGAACTTGATCCGTTCTCGTGATGGTCGCGCGTTTGTCTCGGTACGAGATCACTACCTGTCGGCAGAAATCATGGGCATCAACCTAACCAAGTATCGTTTGCTCTCATTCGGTGTGTGTGCGTTCTATGCAGGCATAGGGGGCGCACTATACGGACATTATCTAGGTTTTGTATCAGCAGAAGGTTTCACCATCATGATGTCTATCCAGTTCTTGGCAATGATCATCATTGGTGGCTTGGGTTCAGTCAAAGGCACATTGATGGGTACGATATTTATCGTATTGCTGCCTGAAGTTTTGGAGTTTGGCGTGACGGGGTTGGCTGAGTTTAGCAATAACACTTCGTTCATTGATGGCCTGGCTTACTTCAAAGAAATGGCGATTGGTTTAGTCATCATGCTGTTCCTCATTTTCGAACCTCAAGGGTTATCGCATCGCTGGCAACAGATTCGAGCATATTGGAAACACTATCCGTTCTCATATTAACGTGGAATTAAGTGGAATATACCTCAATAACAAGGACAACGAGTTATGAACAAAGGACATTTAGCGACAACGTTGGTGCTATCTTCGGCACTGTTTACTACCGCCACTTGGGCAAAAGACTCTGTATTTGTCGGGCAATTAGTCGACTTTTCTGGACCAACAGCCTATGTGAGCAAGCCCTATGGTTCTGGCGTGCGAGACGCATTGCGTTGGATCAACCAAAACGGTGGCATTAACGGTACCGAGCTCGAATTTGAAACAGTAGACATGGCGTATAAAGTGCCAGTAGCCATTTCCAACTACAAACGTTGGGTGGCGCGTAAAGACATGGTTGCGCTACAAGGTTGGGGCACGGCAGATACCGAAGCACTCATCTCGTTTGTGACCAAAGACAAAGTCCCAGTGTTCTCTGCCTCTTATTCAGGTCACTTAACGGACCCAACCGGCAAGAACCCAAAAACCGCGAAACCAGCGCCTTATAACTTCTTCTATGGTGCGTCGTACTCAGATGCGTGTCGTGCACTAGTGAAGTGGGCGAAAGAAGATTGGGAATCAAAGGGCAACCAAGGTGCGCCGAAATTTACCCATATTGGCGATAACCACCCATTCCCGAATGCGCCAAAAGAAGCGTGTGCAGAATATGCTGAAGAGCTTGGTTTTGAGGTGCAAAACCCAGTCGTTGTGTCACTAAAACCAGGGGACTTCAAAGCACAATGTCTGTCACTCAAAGAGTCTGGCACCAACTACGGTTACATTGCCAATATCGGTAGCTCGGTAATCTCACTCGTGAAGTCTTGTAATACGGTTGGTACAGAGTTCCAGTACATGGCGAACATTTGGGGCGGTGACAAACCAGTACTTGAAGCGGCGGGCGATGGCCTTAAAGATTATGTTTTTCCTGGCATGACGGCGTTTTGGGGAGACGATAACGAAGGCATGAAACTGGTTCGTGAGATTTCTAAGCAGTCTGAATCAGAGCCGGGCGAGTTTAGAACTCACCACTACATTCGCGGCATTTGTTCTGCGTTCTACATGAAAGAAGCGATGGAGTGGGCGAAAGACAACGGTGGCATCACGGGTGAAAACATCAAGAAGGGCATGTATGTCCATGACAACTGGGTCCCACAAGGCTTAGAAGGTGTTTGTGTACCTGCGAACTGGAAGCCGGAAGATCACCGTGGCACAACAACCGTGAACGTGTTTATGGGTAACAACAACGGCGGCGCAGTTGATATTAAGAAAGTATCTCAAGTGACATTGTCACGTCGTGACGATTGGCTAGGTTACTAATCGACGACTTATTAATAACAAAGCTTACTGAAAATAAGGATGGGTGAGAGAACACTCTCACCCTAGCAAGGAGTAGCTTGATGGCTGAATTAGCAACGAATATCGAACCGGCAGAAATACTGCTTTCAGTGAACAACATTGAAGTCGTCTACGACGAAGTAATACTAGTACTTCGCGGTGTGAGCTTAGAAGTTCCAAAAGGGCAGATTGTGACCTTACTGGGTGCCAACGGTGCGGGTAAATCCACAACGTTGAAAGCCATTTCTGGTTTGTTGAAAACCGAAGATGGTGAAGTGACGCGCGGCGAAATCAACTTCATGGGCGAGCGCATAGACAACAAAAGCCCGGAAGAGATCGTCCGTTCGGGCATCTTCCAAGTTATGGAAGGGCGCCGAATTGTTGAAGATATGACGGTAATAGAAAATCTTCGCTTAGGCGCTTACACGCGCACGGACAACGAAGTCGAGCAAGACATCGAAATGGTGTTTGATTATTTCCCTCGCCTTAAAGAGCGCACTGGTCTAGCGGGTTATTTGTCAGGTGGTGAGCAGCAAATGCTAGCGATTGGTCGTGCACTGATGGCTCGTCCAAAAATGATCTTGTTGGATGAACCTTCGATGGGGCTTTCGCCGCTGTTGGTGAAGGAGGTGTTCAGCATTATTAACAAGATTAATAAAGATCAAGGCATTACCATGCTTTTGGTTGAGCAGAATGCCAACTTTGCCCTTCAAGCGGCCGATTACGGTTACATCATGGAATCAGGCAAAATCGTACTGGATGGCAGCAAGCACGAACTGCTAAACAATGAAGATGTGAAAGAGTTCTACCTTGGCGGCGGCGATGAAGATCGCAAGAGCTTCAAGAATCTGAAATCTTACAAACGTCGTAAGCGTTGGTTGTAAGGAGCAAGGATGAACGAACTATTTGATGCGAAAGAATCGTTGTCTCCGCAGGCACGAGAAGAATCGCTGTTTCAACGTCTGCCAACGTTGATTGAAAATGCAAAAGCCAACAGCGAACATTATGCGGCGCATTTTGCTGAGTTAGATCCTACATTGGCGAATAATCGTGAAGGGCTTACCCAGTTTCCAATTACGCGCAAATTCAATATGCCAAACCAGCAGCAACTTAAACCGCCGTTTGGTGGTTTAAATAGTGTTGCGATTGGTCAGATGGCGCGTGTATTCCAATCACCGGGGCCGTTGTATGAGGCACAAACGGATGAGATGGATTTCTGGCGTATGGGGCGCGCGTTTCACGCGGCTGGATTTAGTGCGGGCGATTTAGTGCATAACACGCTCTCTTATCATTTCTCGCCTGGTGGATTTATTATGGATGGTGGCGCAAGAGCTTGTGGCTGCGCGGTATTTCCGGCTGGTGTCGGGAATACCGAGGCACAAATTGAAGCGATTAAACAGCTGCAGCCAACGGGTTATACGGGCACGCCTTCTTACTTGCTGACGTTGTTACAAAAGTACCAAGAACAATACGGTGAGTCGCCGAGTTTTACCAAAGCGCTGGTCTCTGGTGAAGCGGTCACCGCAGACATGCAACAGGCGTTTGCGGACAAAGGCATTGCAGTCTCTCAAGCCTACGCAAGTGCTGAGCTTGGTTTGATTGCTTATCAAGTCACAGGCGAGCAAGGCTTGGTGATTGCCGAAGATATTATCGTTGAAATCGTTAATCCTGATGGCATTCCTGTACAACCGGGAGAAGTCGGCGAAGTGGTCGTGACATCGCTCGATGAGAAGTTTCCGCTGATTCGCTACGCAACGGGAGATTTATCGGCATACCTAGAAACGGGCTCGGATTCGCCACGCACGAATGCGCGAATTAAAGGCTGGATGGGGCGTGCGGACTCAGCGGTGAAAGTGAAAGGCCTGTTTGTTTATCCGCATCAGATCCAAGAAGTCTGTCGTCGCCACGATATTAAAGGCTCCTTGAAAATTGAGCGTGATGGCTTCAACGATACCATTACTTTCTGCTGTCATGATGTTCATGTATCAGCAGAGGACATTCAAGCAACACTCCAGTCTGTCACTAAACTGAAAGGCAATGTCCAGTTTGTACCGAACCAAGCGGAGCAGCCGTTAATCAATGACCTGCGCAGTTAACCCATCATTGTAAAACGCATTTATAAAAAGCTAACAACGTAAAAATCAAAGGCTAGGAGAGGGGATACCACATTGTGCTGCGTATCCCTTTCTTTTTGTGCCAGTACAATCAGGAGGGCGATAAATGAAGCAGGCACCGACCATCAATCAACAGTTTTGGGATAATTTGTTTACCCAAGGCACCATGCCGTGGGATGCCAAAACCACACCTCAAGAGCTAAAAGCTTACCTAGAAAACGCGCTTCATAGCGGTCAGTCTGTATTTATCCCTGGCTGTGGTGCTGCTTATGAACTCAGCTCTTTTATTCAATATGGGCATGATGTGATCGCGATGGATTACAGCCAACAAGCAGTAAAAATGGCGCAATCGACGTTAGGCAAGCACAAAGATAAAGTCGTGCTGGGGGATGTATTTAACGCTGACTCTACGCACTCATTTGATGTGATTTACGAGCGTGCCTTTCTCGCTGCACTACCGAGAGACCAGTGGCCAGATTACTTTGCTATGGTGGATAAATTGCTGCCAAGAGACGGTTTGTTAATTGGTTATTTCGTTATAGATGATGATTACCACTCTCGCTTCCCTCCATTTTGTTTGCGAAGTGGGGAGTTGGCGCAATATTTTGAACCAACGTTTACACTTATTGAATCTTCAACCGTTACAAATAGTGTGGATGTATTTAAAGGTAAGGAGTATTGGATGGTGTGGCAGAAGTGTTAGTCGCTTTTAATCTTTTTGAAGAAGTATTCGCGGAAACTTTCTGGCTCTTTTTTAATCGCTGAAAAGTAAGTCACAAATGTATGATATTTGGTCGATGCCATGAGCCAGAGAGCGATAATAGGAAAAAGTACAAAACTAACAAAAAAAAGTTTATGTTCATCTTCAAGAAGGAATAGGCCAAGAGCGTAAACAAGGAACTGAAAGTAAATATTGATTAAGTTGATTTCTGCCGCTTTAGGTTTGCCTCTAACAATCATCATGTTTGGGATAACAAGCAGTAGAGTCATGATCCCAGCAAAAGAAAAGTTTAGAGCCAAGAAAGCATCAGTTGTTAAGTGCTCAGACGACTGGTCAATCAATATTGCCAGCAACGTTACTGCCATGCCGCCTCCCATCATAATCAAGGTAATGACTGCCACGCCAACAAGAAAAACCCAAATAGAAAGGTAATGGTTGTCAAAAAACTCTTCTGCCTTCAATCTCTTAAACCTCATCGATACATACTGTGAAATAACAGAGGTTACTTCACTCTATTCCTGTTGAGGGGATACTCACATAGAAAGAATACGTATGTAAAATATCAATAAGCGTTAGTTTTAAAGGCGGGAGTTACCCCCATAATAGGTCGAAAGGTATTTCAGAATGGCTTCGCGATCATCACCCGGCAGTTCATCCATCCCTTGTTCTTCAATCATCCAGTCTAAGGTTTCATCCCATCTTTGTCGGCTTAATCCTTGCTGCGTGACCATGTGTAAAGAGTGACTGGCCGACATACTGCTGCGACGATTTCCATATTCTCTCCTGGCGCTAATATCCCATCACCAGCTGATTTGACCTCCATTTCAGATGAAGCAGTATTCCAATCTGGTGGCGTAGGGTTTTGGGTTGCTAGCCATGCAATGATTGCGGCTCGCGCACCCGGGTCTTTTACGCCGGGAAAGACCATGTTTGTGCCCGGAGCAAACTCCGGTGGTGACGCCAAAAAAAGCATCCAGTTTTTCTGCGTCCCATTGACCTTGATGCTGTTTGATGGCTTCGCTGTAATTGAAGCCTGTAAAGCCGGCAATATCACGCTCTGCTAAGCCCCAAAGAGGCAGCACCACAAACACTTTCTCCATTTTTCAAACTGGTGACAAGCTTTACACACCATCGCTTGCTGTTCGCCTGCGGCTATCAACTCGTCATTGTTTGCTAGGGCTGAGTAACTTAACAGCGCGAGAAGAGTAAACGAGAGCGGGAAAACCCGCTTATTTAAGGATGTTGCTTTCACTGTTATTCCCCCTTCATGTTTAACCCTTAACAATCAGCGCGATTCGGTGGAAGGTGTTGTTGAGGTAACCTTTCGGGTTCCATGCGATAGCAAAAGGTTGGCCCACCTCTTGGTCATCAGTCGCCTTTGCCCCAACTTCGTAGTAGCCCGCTTGGGGGAATGTCACTTTGGCGTTGAACGTCTGCCAAGCGCTGTCATTGGCTGGGGCTGCGAGTTCGGCATCCATCCATGTTGCGCCAAAATCAATCCTTTCTCGCTGCACTACCGAGAGACCAGTGGCCAGATTACTTTGCTATGGTGGATAAATTGCTGCCAAGAGACGGTTTGTTAATTGGTTATTTCGTTATAGATGATGATTACCACTCTCGCTTCCCTCCATTTTGTTTGCGAAGTGGGGAGTTGGAGGGTTATCTAGAACCGACGTTTAAGCTTGTGGAATCCTCAGTGGTGGCAAACAGTGTTGAGGTTTTTAAAGGTAGAGAGCGCTGGATGGTGTGGCAGAAAAGCTGCCGTATTTAAACGCTATGGCATCAAATAATGAATACAAAATCAGCGTCACATAATGCATATTTTAAAGACAATTATTCTTGTGGTAACGATAAGTGTTGTGAATTGGCGAAGTTGTGAGAAATGTAGATCATGTCCTTTGAAAACATAAGGATATATAATATGGACAAATCATTTTCTCTCATCGATAAGCCTACCTTCTTAGGCTCACTCTTTCTTTTACTCAGCGTCGTTATACCTTTAATTTTATTTCCCACACAAGGTGCGGATTGGATAGCTTCGGCCAAATTTTTCATGACCGATAAGCTTGGTGTGTTATACCTCGCACTGGGTATCGCAGCAATGTGTTTTATGATTTACACCGTGTTCAGCGATCTTGGCCAAATCAAACTTGGTGAAGCCGACGAGCAACCAGAATTTGGTAACGCCTCATGGGCTGCAATGCTATTTTGTGGAGGTATTGGCGCAAGTATTCTGTATTGGGGGTGTATCGAGTGGGCATACTACTATCAATCACCACCATTTCAGTTGGAAGCAGGCAGTGAAGAAGCCATTCGCTGGGCCGCGACTTATGGTCTGTTTCACTGGGGACCGATCGCTTGGTCAATTTACCTTATTCCTGCTCTGCCTATCGCTTACTTCTTTTATGTACGCAAACAACCTGTTTTGAAAATCTCTAGTGCGTTAATGCCTGTATTAGGAGAAAAGCGTGCAAACGGTGGTATTGGCAAGTTTATTGATGTGTTGTTTATTTTTGGTATGTTGGGTGGCGCGGCGACTACGCTTGGCTTAGCAGCGCCTCTTATCAACGGTGGTCTACATCATATCTTCGGTCTTCCAAACAATACCTTCAGCCAAGTGGCTGTATTACTTCTCTGTACTGCGATTTTTGGTTACTCCGCGTATGCAGGGCTTGAGAAGGGGATCAAATTCCTTAGTAACATTAACTTCTGGGGTGCGATGGGCTTGTTACTCTTTGTACTTGCCGTTGGGCCAACCGTGTTCATGTTAGAAACGGGCTTAGATTCTATTGGTCGTATGTTGTCTAACTTCTTTGTTATGGCAACCTGGGCGGAGCCGTTTGGTGGTTATGGTGAGTTTACAGATACACACTTCCCGCAAGACTGGACTATTTTCTACTGGGCATGGTGGTTGGTCTTTGCTCCTTGCATGGGATTGTTTGTTGCGCGTATCTCGCGTGGAAGAACGATCAAACAGATGGTCGTAGGTTCGATATTTTACGGTTCTTTAGGTTGTTTCTTATTCTTCATTGTTTTAGGTAACTACGGTTTATCGTTGCAATTGACGGGTGAGCTTGATGTCATCGCAATCCTCAACGAATCAGGCGCACCGGCGGCTATTTTTGCAACGTTAGACACATTACCGTTAGGGCCAATCGTTATTGGTGTTTTTACACTGTTGTGTATCATTTTTACGGCGACGTCGTTTGACTCTATCTCGTACATTCTTGCGTCTGTGGTTCAAAATGATGTGACGGAAGAACCGATGCGCTGGAACCGTTTGTTCTGGGCGTTTACTTTGTCTTTTCTGCCAACCGTCCTAATGTTCATGGGAGGTTTATCGACATTACAAACCGCTGCGATCGTGGGAGGTTTACCATTGCTAGTTATCTCGGTGATGTTGATGGTGTCCTTTGTTCGCGCGGCGAGCCTAGATATTAAACATCAAGCAGAATACGAAGAGCCAACCATTAACATTGAAGAACTGCCGGAAATTGACCCTTGGTCAACAGAGGGAATGGCTTTGGCGAAATTTGAGCGCTTTAAAGACTTAGCTCAACAGGCGGCTGAAGAAGAGCGCGAAGCAATGGCGGCCCTGATGAGCATGCGTAAGAGAATTCGCGCATTTGCCTTAGAGCACAGCTGTGAATCTGGGTTTTCGGACCATCATTTACCAGAAGAGATGCAAACAGAGCTACAGCAACTAACCGAAGCGCTTGAGTTGGCTCAACAGAAGAAGCAAGAACTGTCTGAACAAGCCCAAGAATCTCGAATGGAGTTTAATCATGTGTTATTAGGCGGCGCGTCGGCAGGTTTAGCAACGTCGCAGGCTTAAGAACAGACACACAAGAGCCGAGTACAAACTCGGCTCTTTTTTTGGCGTGGATACCTTACAGTTAAAAATTCTGCTCAGTCAGTGTTAATGCTTATACTATTTTAGGTTGACCATCTGATGCGGTGGCACCGCCGTCTACAGGTAGGTTTACGCCATTAATGAAAGATGCGTCATCACTTGCCAAGAAAGTCACGACAGACGCAATTTCTTCAGGTTCGGCGGCTCGGCCGAGCGCAATGCGCTCATTGAATTTATCGCGGATTTCCTGCGGCCAGCCGTTCGTCATGTTGGTTTTTACTAAGCTTGGGCATACGGCGTTAATTCTTACACCCTCCGCACCATGGTCCAATGCCATCGCTCTAGTAAGGTTGACCACAGCGCCTTTACTCGCGCAATAGAATGCGGCACCCCAGTCACCACCCAAACCAGAAACGGACGCGGTATTCACCATACAACCTTTCGTTTTTAAGAGTTCAGGTAACGCAAACTTCGCGCAATAAACGACGCCGTCAATGTTTACACCAGAGATCTTCTTCCAGTCTTCCACACTACCTTCAATCACGGATCCTGGGACATGTACGCCGGCATTGTTTACTAAAATATCCAGTTTACCGAAACGGGTAACAACATCAGAAATCAGTGCTGCGACTTTGTCTGGATCAGAAACATCAATGGAATGCGCAGACACGCGCTGTTTATCAAAGCCCTCAACGGCGTTTGCCAACTGCTCTTCATTCCAATCGGCAAGAGCGACGTTTGCGCCTTCTTCATACAAACGTTTTGCGATGGCCAAACCAATACCATTGGCAGAACCAGTGACGAGTGCGACTTTATTTTTTAATCCTCTCATGCGATTTCTCCTTCGAAACTTACAAAAACGGGATCTTGATTTTTCTCTGTGCGCGGCAACATCAGTTTGTCGTTGTCGCTGTAATCTACGGGGATAGCCACCACTGCTGGTCCTTCAACGTCCATGGCTTTATTCAATGTCGGTAGCAATTCGTGTTGACTAGTCACTGCGAAGCCTTTCGCGCCAAATGATTCGGCGTAGGCCTTGAAATCAATTGGTCCAAATTTCACACCAGAGCAGCGCTGATATTTGTTGATCTCTTGCATTTCTACCATGTTGTAGGCGTTATCAACCCACACAATATGGACGATATTGCAGTTCAGTCTAACCGCGGTTTCTAACTCCATGCTCGATTGCATAAAACCGCCGTCTCCCGATATCGATACCACTTTGCTGCCAGGTTTCAGTAGGCTGGCACCAATGGCCCATGGCAGTGCAACGCCCATCGTTTGTTGGCCGTTAGACACCAGCATTTGGCGAGCTCGAAAACAACTTAAGTAACGAGCGATCCAGATGTGGAAGCTCCCCATATCAAGACATAGCGTGGTATCTGGTGTGATGATAGATTGCATGGCTTTAATCAGTGCCAGTGGATGAAATCCTTGCTTGTTATAGACATTGGGATAGGTTTTGATCACTTGCCGTTGCAGTGCTACCTCTTCCAGTACTGAAAGTGCCGTTGGGGAAAGGCGAGCATATTCAGAGATATAGCTGCCCATTTTGTCTAATGACTGCGCAATGTTTCCGACGATTTCAACACAAGGCTGATAATTAAGTTGGTATTCAGCCGGTTCAATATCGAGGTGAATCACTGGGTTGCGGTGGCTGTTCCAAAGCTCAGGGTCATACTCTATTGGGCTAAAGCCGATGGTGAGAATTAAATCGGCGTCCCGCAGTAAAACATCGCCAGGTTGGTTGTTAAATAAACCGACGCGACCTGCAAAGTGGTGATAGTAATTGATGTCTACGGTGCCGGCGGCTTGGTAAGTGCCGACAACGGGTAGCTGCGTATTTTGAAGAAATCGGGCGATAGCAGCAGCGTTTTGGCTGCGGCTCGCGTGAAGGCCAAGTAAAACCACACAGCGCTTTGCTTTACTGATTCGACTGACCGCTTCTTCGATTGCTGCGATGTCTGCGCAACCAGGCTGTGTGTAAGGCGAGGGGACAATAATGTCCGTTTGGGTTTGCTCGGATAAAACATCTTGGGGGAGACTCAAAAAGCAAGCCCCAGGACGACCTGACTCTGCGATACGAAATGCGTTCGCCATGATCTCGCTTGCGGCGTCCACATGCTGCACTTCAGCACTGAACTTGGTTATAGAGCGAAAAATACTGACGGTATCCATGCTCTGGTGTGTTTGTTTTTGCTGGTCAGTTCGTTTCACCGCACCACCGATAGCAATCAGCGGATCGCCTTCGGAGTTTGCTGTTGCCACCCCCGTAACTAGATTTCCACAGCCTGGACCTGACGTAACCATTGTGACGCCTGCTTTGCCGGTTAGTCTTCCCATAACGCCCGCCATAAACGCGCCGTTAGCCTCGTGACGTACAGGAATCATTTGGATGTTAGTGTCTTCAATCGCATCGAACAGTCGATCGATTTTTGCACCGGGAATACCGAAAATGTACTTAATACCGAGAGACTCTAGCTGTTGAGCGATCAACTGAGCTCCATTCTTATTTAAAGGTTTGGATTGCATTTGTTGTCCTTATTATTTGCCTGACTTTGTTACTTTTCCGCCTTTTCTATGGCGGTATTTATATCTTCCGGAGCCAAATTGGCATTGAGGAAGTCTGTCGATACCGGGGTATCAATCACTAGCCGCGAGACTTTGCCAATCTGGAGGAACCCTGACGAAATGCTGTAATCCTGGATATGACCACCTCCTTGGCGGTCATCGGTAATAAAGTGTTCGTGATAGCCGGGTACATTGATGCCAGTCGTATATTTAGGACTGCGAAAGCCGGCGACCACGCCTTGCTTATGCGTGAAGCGGAATGTTGGTTGTTCTTTGACCACTTCAAGCATTGGCCGATAAGGGCGTGTTTGTTTAGGTACGGTGCGAGTACGAACTGAATCGAAAACGCCATCAATGCGCACTGCGCAAAATAGGTTGTCACTTGGAACCATGTCGTCTATGAGGCTATGGACTTCATGACGTGACATGCGCGATGTCAGTGGCAGCTCGATATCAGGCTTAAAAAAAGTCATGACAGCAAAGGGCGTTTTTTGCGCTAGGTCTGCCGGGTTTGCGGAGCCATCCGACTTGAGTTGAAAAACTTCCTTATCAAAAGCAATCAACTCACCATCCAATTCATTGAACGTACCTAAACCAAAATCCCCATGTTTCAGCAGTTCTTCTATGGTTGTTGAGCCTTCGTAAACACCAGCGATCAAAGCACTCATTAACGAAGTCTGATAAATCTCACCATCTCCGGTAACGTGATGGTATTCAGAAAATTCTTTCGCTACTTCAAGCGAACAAGCACATAGAGGGTTATAAAATCCACGCATGAGTAAGACCAGTTATGCAATGAAGAGTATATTTAGATTGACTTCTACACGGTGCTAAATCCAATATAAAAAAGATTTATTTTGATATGGAAAATATATGGAATTTCGCTACCTGAAGTATTTTGTCGCGGTCGCCGAGACTCGTCACTTTACCCGAGCCGCTGAACAGTTAGGGATTGCGCAACCTCCTTTAAGTCAACAAATCAAAAAGTTAGAGCACGAGCTTGGTGTGGACCTATTTAAGCGCTTGTCTAGAGGGGTAGAACTGACCCATGCTGGGCAAGTCTTTTATACGGATGCGGTAAATATTCTTGCTGATGTGGAACGCGCTAAAGCAAAAGCCCGACAGATTGCCCGTGGTGAAAATACGCAGGTTAAAATCGGGTTCGCAACGTCAACATCAACCTGCATTAAGGTATTAGAGAGGGTGGGGCGTATTCAAGAGAATGGGGTTCATTTACAGACGGCGGAACTGTCAATGCCAGAGCTTGCCACTCAGTTAAAAAGCAAACAACTTGATCTCGCAATCATGCGGCTACCCTGTTACGCCAGTGAGCCTTTTGAGCACAAGGTGTTGTTTAACGACCCGTTTGTCGCGGTGATTCCGGCGGGGCACGAGCTGGCAAAGTATCCCTGTATCCAGATGAAACAGTTGAGAGGCCATAAAATTTTACTGTTTCCACGAGAGACTGGACCTGCATTGTTTGATGGCATGAGCACACTTTTTGCCGACGCAGGAGTAAGGCTCGAACCACAGTTCGCAGCACCGCAACTTCGTACGACGATCGCCATGGCGCAGGCTGGGTTAGGTATTGCTCTCGTTCCGCGTTCACTGGCTGAACATCTCGATGATTCTGCGACAGTCGCCGAGATTGATGATATCCCCCTAACCAGTCGTGTTGTTGTTGCTTGGGAGGCGTCTAATCTCAATAAGCTGGCGTTAAAAGTAGCCATGAACATCGGTCATGTTGAGGTTTAAAGATGAGTCATCGAACTGGCTCTGATAGCCACAGGCAAATGTGATACTCTCCCTCGTTATATGCAAAGCTATGCTTTGGTTGAATAGACAAATCTTACTCAACGAATAGAACTTACTGAGGATGTACCAATGATATACGCTGCGGTCTTTGATATGGACGGGTTGCTGATTGATTCAGAACCTTTGTGGAAGGAAGCGGAAAAGCAGGTGTTTTCATCAGTTGGCGTCCAGGTGACCGAAGTACTGTCAAAGCAGACTGCAACGATGACGACAGGTGAAGTAACAAGGTTTTGGTATGAACGTAATCCTTGGCAAGAAAAGAGCCTAGAGGAAGTAGAGAATGCTGTTGTGGATAAAGTGGAGGCATTAATAATTGAAAAAGGATGCGAATTAGAGGGTGTTACAGAAACACTCAAATTGCTTAAGGAAAAAGGGTTTAAGATAGGGTTGTCTACTAATTCACCTTATCAACTCATTCCCATCATTTTGAACAAACTCGGTATTGCCAGTTACTTTGACGCGATATCATCGTCAGACGATGTAGAACAGGGCAAGCCAGAGCCAGATGTCTACCTTTCAACAATCAATAAACTAGGTGTAGATTCAAGTAACTGTATTGCCTTTGAAGACTCTTATTCGGGTATGCTTGCGGCAACACGAGCAAACATAAAAACAGTCGTGATACCTCAACCTGATAAGTTCTACCAAGAGTTTAATGAAGCCAGTCTAAAGCTGCAAAAGCTATCAGAGTTTAATGAAAGCCATTT
>ERZ1673961.376-NODE-376-length-19248-cov-28.510759_pt1 | contig 19248 bp, 18 predicted proteins | sample MGYA00580189_ERZ1673961 | MGnify/ENA primary metagenome ERZ1673961 (study PRJEB41334, sample SAMN05608105) | rock metagenome | biome: terrestrial subsurface; feature: shale formation; material: shale | place: USA: Pennsylvania ... | reverse complement strand
GCAATTGATGTTTTACATATGTATATGAATGTAAAAAACAAATTCTCAGAATAATAATAGTTATGTATGTAGCATTTGCTTCATACATATCTTATATCTTTTTTTATTAATATTCAAAACTTTATACCACATAGAATTAATTTTATTTTTTTATTAATTTTAAATATTTCTCTCTGTTCAAAAGAAAATTTATCGCTTAACAATACTTTTACAAATTAATACACCTTAATAGTTATTTATTTAATTTTTTTTATTAATTTTTATATTTAAGTTCTTGACAATAAATCATGATTAGTGTATCATTTTCATTAATAAATCATGATTATTTAAACATCACGATATTTCTAATATCGTGATTAAATTTATGGTTTTAATTCTTTTTTTCTTTCAAATATATTTTATTAGTTATTTGCAAGAAAAATTTATTTTAAACGGAGGTTTAAAAATGGAAACAAAAAAAGTAGGTATTGAGCCTAAGATTTTTTTTCCCTCATTAATTGTAGTTGTTATTCTTGGTTATTTAGTAGTTCAAGACTTAGATGCTTCAAATGCAATGATTAGTAAAGTTTTTAGTTACATTACTAATAGCTGGGGTTGGGCTTTTGAATGGTATATGGTTGTATTTGGAATTATTTGGGCTTGGTTAGTTTTTGGTCCAATGAAAAACAATACTTTAGGTGATGAGAAACCTGAATTTAGTACATTCAGTTGGATTTTCTTAATGTTTGCTTCTTGTACTTCAGCAGCAGTACTTTACTGGGGAACAATTGAAGCTTACTATTATATAGCTTACCCTCCTTTTGCAAATGAGGCATTTTCTCCTGCTGCAAAAGAGTTTGGATTGGCATATAGTTTATTCCATTGGGGTCCATTACCTTGGGCTGGTTATGCTGTATTAACTGTTGCTTTTGGTTACTTTATTTGGGTGAAAAAAATCAATGTAATGAGACCAAGTGGTTGTATTGAAGCAACTGTTGGGAAAAAACTTGCAAATGGCTGGTTAGGAACAATTATTGATAATTTTTATATTGTCGCTCTTATTCTAGCAATGGGTACAAGTTTAGGTTTAGCAACTCCACTTGTAACTGAGTGTATGGAATGGTTATTTGGAATTGAAAGAACTTTACAACTTGATACAATGATTATCTCAGCATGGGTAGTTTTTAATGCAATTTGTGTTGCTTTTGGTTTAAATAAAGGTATTAAAGTTGCAAGTGATATAAGAAGTTATTTAACAATTATTATGCTTGGTTGGGTACTTATTGTAGGGGCTTCTACATTTACAGTTAATTATTTTACAGATTCTGTTGGTGTTATGTTAGATAGTTTAAGCAGAATGCTTTTTTATACTGATCCTATTAGAGAAGGTGGATTTCCTCAAGGTTGGACTGTATTTTATTGGGCATGGTGGGTAACTTTTGGAATCCAAATGTGCATCTTCCTTGCAAGAATTTCAAGAGGTAGAACAGTTAGAGAAATTTGTTTAAATATGGTTGCTGGACTTACTCTTACTACATGGGCAATGTGGACAATTTTAGGAAGTAATACAGTTAATGTAATGATTAAAGGTTTAGCAAATTTACCTGAAATTGCTAAAACTGAAGGTATTCCAAGAGCTATTATTGAAACATGGGCTTCGCTTCCATTTGCAACAATCACTATTTGGGGATTTTTTATTCTTTGCTTTATTGCTACAGTTACATTAATTAATGCTTGTTCATATACTCTTGCAATGTCTACTTGTAAAGAAGCTTCAGGTTATAGTGAACCTCCGTTATGGGTAAGAATTGGTTGGTCATTAATCGTTGGAATTATTGGTGTTACACTTTTAGCACTTGGAGGATTAAAACCACTTCAAACTGCAATTATTGCTGGTGGTTGTCCACTATTCTTTGTAAATATCTTGATTTTAGTCTCTTTCTTTAAAGATTCCAAGAAAAATAAATGGTATTAAAATAAAAAATAAATTTTAAAAAGGAAAATAAATATGATTAGTTTTAAATTAACTGATGAACAAGAACTTTTTGTTGATGGTGTAAAAGAATTAATGGAAAGAGAAAATTGGGAAGCTTATTTTGCCCAATGTGATGAGAAGCATGAATATCCAATTAAATGGGTAAAAGAGTTAGCCGAACTTGGTATTGATACTATGCTTTTACCAGAAGAGCATGGAGGAATGGGTGAATCTATGGTTACACTTGCTGCTATTTGGGAAGAGTTAGGAAGACATGGTGCACCTACTTATATCTTATATCAGTTGCCAGGATTTAGTACTATTTTAAGACATGGTACGCAAGAACAAATTGATAAAATCTTTGAATTTAGAGGAACGGGTGAACAAATGTTTAACTCTGCAATTACAGAACCAAGTGCAGGGTCAGATGTTGGAAGTTTACAAACAACTTATAAAAGAGAGAATGGAAAGGTTTATTTAAACGGTCAAAAATGCTTTATTACAAGTAGTTTACATACTCCATATTTAATTGTTATGGCAAAAGATGCAAATAGTGAAAAACCTATTTTCTCTGAATGGTTTATTGATATGAAAAAAGCAGGCATTAAATTAACTCCTTTAGAAAAACTAGGTCTTAGAATGGATAGTTGTTGTGAAGTTGTTTTTAATAATGTTGAATTAGAAGAAAAAGATATGTTTGGAGCTGAGGGTGAAGGTTTCAATAGAGTTAAAGCTGAATTTGATGATGAGAGATTTTTAGTTGCTTGCACAAACTATGGTGTTGCATTATGTGCATTTGAAGATGCTGCAAAATATGCAAATCAAAGAGTTCAATTTGGAGAAGCAATTGGTAGAACTCAATTAATCCAAGAAAAATTTGCAAATATGGCAATTAAACTTAACTCAATGAAAAATATGATTTTTGAAACTGCATGGAAAACTGATGAAGGAATAGCAACTTCAGGTGATTCTGCAATGTGCAAATACTATTGTGCGAATGCAGCATTTGAAGTTATTGATACATCAATGCAAGTTCTTGGTGGTATTGGAGTAACAGGTCATAGAGTTGGAAGATTTTGGAGAGACTTAAGAATTGATAGACTTTCTGGTGGTTCTGATGAAATGCAAATCTTAACATTAGGACGACAAGTTCTAAAAAAATATAGATAAGCAAGGAAAATTATGTCAAATAAAATACAAACACCTAAATTTGGTCCACTTTCTGGAATGAAAGTGGTTTTTTCTGCAATTGAGATTGCAGGTCCCTTCTCAGCACAAATGTTTGCTGAGTGGGGAGCAGAAGTAATTTGGATTGAACATTCTGCGTATCCTGATACGATTAGAGTACAAGAAAATTATCCTGAGTTATCAAGAAGAAATCTTCATGCATTATCTTTGAATGTATTTTCAGAAGAAGGAAGAGAAGTATTTTTAAAACTAATAGAAGATGCTGATGTATTTATTGAAGCTAGTAAAGGTCCTGCTTTTGCTAAAAGAGGTATTACAGATGAACTTTTATGGGAAAAAAATAAAAAATTAGTAATTGGGCACTTATCTGGTTTTGGTCAATACGGTACAGAAGAGTACACACATTTAGCAGCATATAATACAATTGCTCAAGCTTTCAGTGGTTATTTAATGCAAAATGGAGATGTTGATCAGCCAATGCCAGCATTTCCATATACAGCTGATTATATGGCAGGATTTGCTGTAACTAGTTCTGTTTTAGCTGCAGTTTATAATGCAGAAAAAACAGGTATTGGTGAAAGTATTGATGTTGCTATGTATGAAGTAATGTTAAGAGTTGGTCAATATTACATGATGGACTACTTAAACGGTGGTGAAATGTGTCCTAGAATGATTAAAGGGAAAGACCCTCTATACGCTGGTTGTGGATTATATAAATGTAATGACGGATATATCGTATTTGAAGTAGTTGGAGGAAATCAAGTTAAAGAGATTTTTAATCTACTTGGTATTTCAGAATACATTGGTACAGAAGAAATTCCAGAAGGTACTCAACTTATTTCAAGAAAGATGTCAGCATCACAACTTTTTGAAGATAAATTAGATGAGTACTTTGAAGCACTACCAATTGAAGAAGCATTAGCCTTACTTGCAAAATATAAAATTGCTGGAGCAAAAGTTCTTGATGCTCATGAACTACAATCAAATCCACAATATATTGCAAGAGATTCATTTACTCAATGGGAATCAATGGAAGGTAAGAAAGTAACAGGTCCTAATGTAATGCCTAAGTTTAAAAATAATCCAGGGAAAATCTGGAGAGCAAAACCATCTTACGGAATGGATACTAAAGGTATTTTAAATGAGCTTGGTTACTCAGAAGATAGCATTAATGAATTAGCAAAGAATAAAATTATTAATATAGGATAAATTTAGTAAAGAGGTATTTCAATGGATATTATTGAACAAAAAAGTGTAGGACAATTATGGGATCATTTAGCAAAGCAATATGGTTTAAAAACTGCTTTAATTTTTGAGGATATAAACGCAAATACATACAAATATTCATACTTAAAAATGAATGAGAACATAAACAAAACAGCAAATCTATTCCTTAGCTTAGGAGTAAGAAAAGGAGATAGAGTTGCATTACATATTAATAATTGTCCAGAACTTTTGTTCAGTTGGTTTGCCCTTTGTAAAATAGGAGCCATTATGGTTCCTATTAATGCACACTATTTATATAATGAAACATCATACATAATAAATAAATGTAAACCAAAAATTGTTGTTACAGAAGAAATATTTTTAGATGTTTACAAACGAATAATTAAAGATTCAAAATGTACTATAGAAAATATTTTAATTGCAAGAGCAGAAGATAAGAGTTTTGATAATTTTATTAATTTTAACAATTCGTATAAAAAACAAAGTACTTCCCTACTTAATAAAGTTGAAATTAATAATCAAGATACAACAGAAATTTTATTTACTTCTGGAACGACATCATTACCAAAAGGCGTAGTAATTAGCCACTACAATCTATTATTTGCTGGACATTATACATCATGGCAATGTCAACTATCAGAAAATGATATTTATATGACAGTTATGCCTGCATGGCATATTGACTTCCAATGTACTGCTGCTATGCCAACATTTAGCTCAGGTGCAACACTTGTATTGTTAGAAAAATATAGTGCAAGAAAATTCTGGAATCAAGTATGTAGTTATAAAGCTACAATCACTGAATGTATTCCAAAAATTATTTGTACTTTACTTCTTCAGCCTAAAAAAGCATGGGAAAAAAACCATTGCTTAAGAGAAGTATTTTATTATCTAACATTACCTACAAAAGACAAAGATGCATTCATCGATAGATTTAACGTAAAACTATTAACATCATATGGAATGACTGAAACAATAGTTGGTCTTATTGGAGATCGTCCCCACGATAAAAGAAAATGGCCATCAATTGGAAAAGTAGGTTTTTCATATGAAGTGAAAATTATAAATGAAAACAATGAAGAAGTAACTCCTAATACTATTGGCGAAATTTATATAAAAGGTATACCAGGAAAGACTATTTTTAATGGATACTATCAAGATGAGAATGAAACAAAAAAAGTTTTAAATAACAATGGATGGTTTCATACTGGTGATACAGGATATGTTGATGAAGAAGGTTATTTTTATTTTGTAGATAGAAAGTCAAACCTTATAAAAAGCGCTGGAGAAAATGTTTCGGCTAGTGAAATCGAAACCCTTTTATCTTCCCATCCTAAAATACTCGAAAGTGCAGTAATTGGGGTCACTGATAAAATATGCTGTGAATTAATCAAAGCATTTGTTGTGTTAAAAAAGAGTGAAGTTTTAACAGAAAATGAAATTATAGATTATTGTCAAAAATATCTAGCAGATTTTAAGGTCCCTAGTAAAGTTGAAATCTGTGATAGTCTTCCTAAAACATGTTTAGGAAAACTAAAAAAAGATGTATTAAGACAATATTGTTGTTAAAAGGAGAAAGAAGATGGCAATAAAAACAGAGATGGTAGGACAAACATTTGGTCCTTTCCAAAGAGATTATGACTGGAAATCATTAAGTTTATTTGCACTTGGAAGTGGTGCAGCGTTTGATGGTAAAACTGGATTAAAATATGTTTATGAAAAAAATATGAAAATGCTTCCTACTTTTGGTGCAATGCCTATTGTTGATGCTGAAGTTACTAAAACTATTGATTGGGGTTATGATTATTCTGGTTCTTTACACTGGAGTTTTGATGTTAAATTTCATAATCCTATGAAAAAGCTTGAAGGTAAATTAAGTACTAAAGTTTTATTAAAAGGTTTATATGACAGAGGTGAAGGTAGAGGTACTCTAGCTCAACATATTGGTGAAACTTATGATGATGATGGTACTTTACTTTTCACTTGTGAAAGTTGGGATTGTTGTATATTTGATGGTGGTTGGGACGGTCCTAAAGCTCCTAAAGATATTGTTGAAATCCCTGAGAGAAAACCTGATTTTGAAGTTACTGAAAAAATTGCTGAAAATAGAGCTTTAATTTATAGACTTTCTGGTGATACTCATCCTCAACATGTTGATTGGGATTATGCCCAAGAAGTTGGTTATCCTAAACCTAATTGCCATGCTGTTAGTACTGCTGGTGTTGCTTGTAGACATATCATTGATACTATTTTAGATGGTGATAGTGATAGATTAACAAGATTCAAAACAAGAATTACTAAACCTCTTTTCCCTGGTTGTACTGTTAAAACTCAAATCTGGAAATGGGATGATAACTCTATTAGATTTAGAGTTATTGATGCTAATGACCCAGACATGATCTATTTTAACTTCGCTCTTGCTGAGTGGAAATAATTTAAGGCTTAAGTAGAAACCTCTACTTTTAATTATATATAGAGTTGGTAAAAACCAACTCTATTTTTTTCATAATAAAGGTAAAGTTATGGGTGAAATAGTATTTTCTTTATTCATTGGAGGCTGTTTAGTCTTTGTTGGTTCTTTATTAAACTATCATTTATTAAAAGAACAAAAAAACTTATCAACAACTATCAATAAAAAAAGACAGAAAATATGAACAGCTATATTATAGGTGTATTACTTAGTATGTTAGTCTATTTAGTAGTAGGAGTTTATGTTGGACGAAAAGTTAAAAACATAAATGACTACTATGTTTCAGGAAGAAATGCCACTACAATATTTATTAGTGGTACTATGTTTGCTTCTATGCTTAGTACAAATGGATTTATGGGCGATACTGCCTATGCATACAATGGAAATATTACAACTTTAGTTTTATTAAATACTATTTGTGCTTGTGGATATATTATTGGAGGTTTGTATTTTGGAAGATATATTAGAAGATCAAAAGCTAATACTATGCCCACATATTTTTGGCAAAGATTTAATAGCACAAGAATTAGAAAGTTTGCAGGAATAATTACTGTAGTCTCACTAAGTGCATATTTATTGAGTGTTTTACAAGGTACAGCAATTTTAATGGTATGTATGACAGGTTTTAGTAAGGAAACTTGCTTATTACTTGCTTGGACATGTATTGTATTTTTTACTCTTTATTCTGGTTCAAAAGGTGTTTTAGTTACAGATACAATAATGTGTATTTTTTTTCTTGTTGCAACTATTATTGCTGGTCAATATATATTTAATGCCTCAGGAGGAATATCAAATCTAATTACAAATTTGGTAAATAATCCAAATACTCCGGATGGATTATTAAGTTTCCATGGAAATACTAATGGCAAAAGTACCTTTGATATACTATTTTATGGTTTTACTATGGGTATAATTTGGATGATTACTGTTGCTGTTAGTCCTTGGCAAGCAGGTAGAAATCTAATGGTTAAAAATGAGCATATTATTTTTCGTGCTGGAACTATAGGTGTTTTATTAAGTGTATTTTTTTTACTTTATTTATATCTAATGGCAATTAGTGTTATTCAAATTAATCCAAATATGCAAGAACCTGAAAGAGTTATTATTTGGGCTGCATTTGAAGTAATGCCAGAATTGATTGGTGTTTTACTTCTAACAGGAATTATGGCAGCAGGACTCTCATCTGCTTCAACATTTTTATCTGTTGTTAGCTTTTGTACTTCAAGTGATATTTTAGATATGAAGTTCAAAAAAGATAGTTCAAAAATTAATTTTACTAGACTTATTGTTTTTATAGTTAGTTTAATTGCTTTAGGCTTAGCATATCTTGACCTTTCTTCAATTAGAATAATTGCTTGGTTTGCAAGTACTATAATTGCTGCATCTTGGGGATATGTTGCCTTTGCTAGTGTTTGGAGTAAAAAACTTACAGAAAAAGGTGCTTACTACTCAATGCTTGGTGGTTTTTTCATATTTTTTATTACTAAAATATTAAAAGAGATGTTTAATTTACCACTTGATAATATTTTTGACCCATTTTTCCTTGCTATTTTTGGTAGTGCTACTTTAGGAGTATTTGGCTCGTATAAAGAACGAAGAACAAAAAATGAAGTGGATTTTTTCAATAATCTACATAAAATACCTAGTTCTGAAACAATATTAAGTGAATATAAAAAAGATAGAATATTTGGTTGGACGCTCATAATTGCAGGCTTTGTAATTAGTAGTTTTCTAATTAAATACTGGGCAATTCCTTATAATGAAGCCCTAGGAATATCTATATTTAAATAAAGGATAAAAATGAAATTTTCAATGCTATATAGTAAAATACACAGAGCAACAGTAACTGATGCAAATTTGAATTATGTAGGTTCAATTACAATTGATGAAGAGCTAATTAAAGCTGCAAAATTTAAGATAGGGCAAAAAGTTGATATTGTCAATATCAACAATGGAGAGAGGTTTTCTACATACATAATTAAAGGTAAAGCAGGAAGTAAAGATATGTGTTTAAATGGAGCTGCTGCTAGAAAAGTAGAGATTGGCGATCAAATAATAGTTATTGCTTATGCCTCATATAGTGAAATTGAACTAGATACTTATAAACCAACTGTTGTATTAGTAAATGAAAATAATGATATTGCATCAATAGTAAATGAAATATAAGCTCATTTACTTAAATTAATTTTAATATTTTATTTTAGTATTTAAAGTTAATTTAATTGACAAAAAATCATGATTTCTATATAATCATCTCTAGAGCTTAAAGAAAAATAGTTAAAGATAGGGATAGATATGAATGAGATTTTATATTCAATTTTGATTGGAAGTTGCATAACATTATCAGGTTTAATTTTAACTCTAAACCTTAATAAGGAACAAGAAAAAATAATTTCTAAACAGAAAAAATTTTAGACTCTTAATGAATATTTATTTATGGGGAGTAATTACTAGTATACTGATATATTTACTAGTAGGATTTTATGCAGGAAGAAAAGTAAAAAATGTTGAAGATTATTATGTTTCAGGAAGAAATGCAAGTACTTTTTTAATCACAGGAACAATGTTTGCCTCAATGCTTAGTATAAATGGCTTTATGGGGGATACAGCTTATGCATATAGTGGATATATTACTTCTATTGTTTTAATTAATACAATATGTGCATCTGGCTATGTAATTGGTCCACTTTTTTTTGGTCGCTTCATTAGAAGAGCAAAAGTTAATACTATGCCTTCATACTTTTTTAAAAGGTTTAATAGTATAAGAATTAAACGTTTTGCTGGAGTCGTAACTGTTATATCCCTTAGTGCATATTTTCTAAGTGTTATAAAAGGTACTTCAATTTTAATGCAATCTCTTACAGGTTTTAATGAGACAATTGCCCTTTTACTTTCATGGGGTTGTATCATGATTTTTACACTCTACTCTGGTTCAAAGGGTGTAATCTTAACTGATACAATAATGTGTATTTTCTTTTTATCTGTAACAATTGTTGCAGGAAGCTATGTATTTAACTCTACTGGGGGAGTTTCAAATCTAGTTACAAACTTAGTAAATAATCCTTTAGCTCCTGATGGAATGTTAAGCTATAAAGGGATTGATAACAATTCACTTTTTTATGCAATTACTATGGGTATTATTTGGATGATTACAGTTAGTGTAAGTCCTTGGCAAGCAGGTAGAAACCTTATGGCAAAAAATGAACATGTAATCTTTAGATCTGGTGTTTTAACAGCATTGATAACAGTTTTGTTCCTTTTTTATTTATATTTAATTGCAATTAGTATTATCCAAATTAATCCAAATATGCAAAAACCTGAAGAAGTAATTATATGGGCTGCATATAAAGCAATGCCTGAGATTGTAGGAATGCTTCTTCTTACAGGTATAATGGCAGCTGGACTCTCTTCTGCTTCTACATTCTTATCAGTTGTTAGTTTTAGTATTTCAAGTGATATTCTTGATATAAAATTCAAAAATGAAAAAAAACAATTAAATTTTACAAGAATAGTTCTCTTTATTTTTAGTATTATCATACTAATTATTGCACATTATAATATTCTTTCAATTAGAGTTTTAGCTTGGTTTGCAAGTACTATAATTGCTGCTTCATGGGGATATGTAGCATTCGCTAGTGTATGGAGTAAAAAACTCACTGAAAGAGGTGCTTATTATGCAATGATTAGTGGTTTTTTAACATTTATTATTGCAAGATTTTTAAAAGAATATTTTGATATTCCTTTGGAGAATTTTTTACATCCATTTTTTATTGCAACATTTGTAAGTATTTTATCTGGTATTTTAGGTTCTCAAAATCAAATAAAAACAAAAGAAGAAATAAAATTTCAAATATTTCTTCACATTTTACCTAAAAAAGAAAGCAATATATTAGACTATAAAAAAGATAAAATATTTGCATGGATAATAATTATTAGTGGAATTATTATCTCTATTTTACTTATAAATTATTGGGCTTTTGCTTATGAAGACGCAATAAATCTTAAACTATCAATGAAAAGTTAATCATTTTTATTCAGCAAAATAAAATACGAATTAAAATATAATCATGATTATATTTTATATAAGTAAAATGTTTTATTATTAATTAAATTTTAAAGGAGATTGAAAACTTTGGAACAAAAAGAAAAAAGAGTAAAAATTAAACAAGAAAGAATAATGAAATACTTCATAGAATCAGCAGAAGAAATAATCCAAAAAGAAGGAATTGAATCTGTTACAATTAGGAAAACCGCTGAATTAGCAGGATATACAAGTGCTACATTATATAACTATTTTGATAACTTAACACATCTTGTTTTCCTAGCAACTATGAACCATCTTGAAAATTATAACAAACATCTATACAAAAGTGTAGCAAAATGCAAAAATTCTATTGAAGTATATATGTCAGTATGTTTATGTTTTAGTGAACATGCATATAGTGAGCCTGACATATTTGAATTACTATTCTTTTCCCAAGACAGAGAAAAATTTGAAGAATATACTAATCAGTATTATGAATTATATCCAAGTAAAGAGAAAGAGACTCCACAATTTTTAAATACAATGTATCATTTAAATAATATCTATTCAAGAAGTTTCACAATGCTTGATAATTGCATTAAAGATGGCTATTTAAATGAAGAAAATGCAAATGATTTTAATGACATTTGTTTAAGATTTACAAAAACTATAATAGAAGATGTAAAAAAAGGTAATCTTACAAAAAATGAAGCAATTAAAATGACAATGAAATATTATTATCAACTTTTTGGCTTCTATTTAAAACCAGAATATAAAAAGATTTTAGAGAATTACTATAAGAAATTAATGAAAAAATAGATTTGCTACTTTATTTAAGCTCCATAATATAATTTTTTGTTGACAAATAATCATGATAAATATATAATACTAATTATAAAATTAATCATGATTATAGGCTAAAATAATGAATAAAATAGATATTAACAACTACATAACAAAAGAGATGAAAGAAGTTCTTGATTTTCAAGAAGAGTTTGCAAAAAAAAACCCTACAATTTTAAGTAGTATTGAAGAAGGGAGAGAAAACTATATAAAAGAAAGAGCATACTGGAATGAAAACAATCTTGAGTTAAAAGAAGAGAAAAGAATTATTCAAGGAGAATATGGAGATATAACTTTACATATTTATTATCCAAATAACAATAATAATCTAAACTGTACTTTATTTATACATGGTGGTGGCTTTATAGTTGGTAGCCCTAAAACACATGAAAGAATGATAAAATATTTTTGTAAATACAGTAAAAGCGTAGTTGTAGGAATTGACTACAAACTTTCTCCTGAGTATAAATATCCAGTAGCAATACAAGAGTGTGCATTTATTGCAAATTTTTTGCATAAGAATGCACAAGAATTCAATATAAATAAAAATAGTATTTCACTTATGGGTGATTCTGCTGGTGCTAATATTGCTTTTAATACAAATCTTTATTTAAGAGATGAATATGAGAATAACTCTTATATAAAAACATTGATTTTATATTATGGAATTTATGGGCTTAACGACTCTACTTCAAGAAGACTATTAGGAAATAAACATGACTCTTTAACAAAAGAGGATATTGAATTTTATGAAGATTGTTACTTTAAAGATGATGAAATACAGAAAAAATATTATGATTGTTTAAATGCTGATTTATCTTATTCGATTCCACCAACTTACATGTGTGTGGGAAATCTTGACCCTTTATTAGATGATAGTATAACATTAAAAGAGATGTTAGAGTTAAATGGAACTACTTGTGAACTTCAAATATTTAAAGGAGTTATGCATGCTTTTTTACACTATACAAAAATTATGCCAGAATCAAATAAAGCTTTAAAAAATAGTGCAGATTTTTTTAAAAATAATCAATAAAGGACTTAAGGTGAATATTAAAATATCAAATATAGCAAAACTCCCTTCAAAATATGGAGATTTCAAGATCCAATCTTTTAAAGATAAAGATAAAGAGCATTTAGTAATATTTAAAGAACCCATTTTGGATAATACTTTACTTCGTATTCATAGTGAATGCCTAACTGGAGATGCTCTTGGTTCCTTAAAATGTGATTGCCAAGCACAACTTCATCATGCATTACAATTAATTTCAAAAGAGAATGGAATCATAATATATTTAAGACAAGAAGGCAGGGGCATAGGTTTATTTAATAAAGTTAATGCTTATGAACTTCAAGATAGAGGATTTAATACAATTGAAGCTAATCATCAATTAGGATTTGAAACTGATTTAAGAGACTACAAAATTGTTGAATATATATTAAACTACTATAAAATAAAAAAAATTAATTTGATAACTAACAATCCAAATAAAATAAAATCTTTAAAAAATTTTGAAATTTTACAAAGAATTCCTTCAATTACACCTACAAATAAACACAATCAAAACTATTTAGAAATAAAAAAAGAATCTTTAGGGCATTTTTTATAATTATAAAAATGCTCTAAAATGACTATTTCCTTGCTATTCTTAAAAAAACTTTATTTTAAAAATTAATTTTTTTATAAAAGTTCTTGACAATAAATCATGATTATTGTATTATTTTGATTATAAAAAAATCATGATTATAATTCTTAATTAATTATTGATTATATTTTATATGAAATTATAAGATTGACTTTTAAATAATAAAAGGAGAAAGAAGATGGCAATAAAAACAGAGATGGTAGGACAAACATTTGGTCCTTTCCAAAGAGATTATGACTGGAAATCATTAAGTTTATTTGCACTTGGAAGTGGTGCAGCGTTTGATGGTAAAACTGGATTAAAATATGTTTATGAAAAAAATATGAAAATGCTTCCTACTTTTGGTGCAATGCCTATTGTTGATGCTGAAGTTACTAAAACTATTGATTGGGGTTATGATTATTCTGGTTCTTTACACTGGAGTTTTGATGTTAAATTTCATAATCCTATGAAAAAGCTTGAAGGTAAATTAAGTACTAAAGTTTTATTAAAAGGTTTATATGACAGAGGTGAAGGTAGAGGTACTCTAGCTCAACATATTGGTGAAACTTATGATGATGATGGTACTTTACTTTTCACTTGTGAAAGTTGGGATTGTTGTATATTTGATGGTGGTTGGGACGGTCCTAAAGCTCCTAAAGATATTGTTGAAATCCCTGAGAGAAAACCTGATTTTGAAGTTACTGAAAAAATTGCTGAAAATAGAGCTTTAATTTATAGACTTTCTGGTGATACTCATCCTCAACATGTTGATTGGGATTATGCCCAAGAAGTTGGTTATCCTAAACCTAATTGCCATGCTGTTAGTACTGCTGGTGTTGCTTGTAGACATATCATTGATACTATTTTAGATGGTGATAGTGATAGATTAACAAGATTCAAAACAAGAATTACTAAACCTCTTTTCCCTGGTTGTACTGTTAAAACTCAAATCTGGAAATGGGATGATAACTCTATTAGATTTAGAGTTATTGATGCTAATGACCCAGACATGATCTATTTTAACTTCGCTCTTGCTGAGTGGAAATAATTTAAAAAATAAAGGAGAATAAATGAAAATTTTAGTTGGTTGCAAATTAGTACCAGAAGATCAAGATATTGTAGTTCAAAATGATGGAACTTTAGATACGAGCAAAGCTGCTCCAAAAATTAGTCAGTTTGATTTAAATGCTATTCAAACAGCAGTAGATATAAAAAAAGAGAATGCTAATGCAACAATTACTGCATTAAGTGTTGGTGGTAAAAAACTTGAAAATGTAAAAGTTAGAAAAGATATGCTTTCTAGAGGTTTAGATGAACTTGTAGTGGTTACTAATGAAAAATACGAAAATATATTACCACATCAAACATCAAAAATCTTAAGTGAAGTAGCAAAAGAACAAGGTTTTGATTTAATAATATGTGGAGATGGTTCAGGTGATTTATATGCACAACAAACAGGTATAAAACTTGGTGCATTATTAGATGTTCCTACTGTAAATGGAATTAGTGAAATTGTTTCAATTGATGAAAATAAAATAATTGCAAAAAGAGCTTTAGAAAATGAAGTAGAAGTACTAGAAGTTCCTCTTCCAGCAGTTATTTGTGTATCTGCTGATATTAATGAACCTTCAATTCCTGGAATGAAGGCTATCTTAGCAGCAGGGAAAAAACCTGTAAATGTTAAAGAAGTTGTAGTTGAAGATTCAGCTTTAGTTGATTTAGTTGAGATTAGAGCTCCTAAGAAAAAAGAAAGAGCACATATTATTATTGAAGGTGATAGTGAAGATCAAATCGCTGAATTTGTAAACAATTTAAGAAAAATTATTTAAGTAAAGGAATTTTTATGAGCAAGTTATCTAATGTATGGGTTTTTAGTGATACTTATTCAAGATTAGCAGAAGTTATATCTGGTGGATTAGAATTAGGTCAAAATGTAAAAGCGATTGTTCTTACTGAGGATGAGAGTAAAGAAGCATTTGCTTATGGAGCAAATGAAGTATTTTTAATTGAGAATAGTGACTCAAATAATATTGTTGAGAACTACTCAAAATCAATTGCTAAAGTAATTATGAATGAAGGAAAATCTTTAATTTTAATGCCAGGAACAAAAAGATGCAAATCATTGGCATCTTTATTAAGTATTGAATTAGAAGCAGGTCTAGTAACTGAAGTATCTGAGATTAATATTGAGAATAATAACATAAATTGTAGACATATGGTTTATGGTGGTTTAGCAAATGGCTTAGAAACTATTACAAGTGAAGCTTCTATTGCAGTAATCGCTAGTGGTACTTTTGAAAATATACAAAAAGATGAAAGTAAAACAGGAGAAGCTCAAAAAGTTGATTTTGTAGAGAATAAAAACTCAATAAAATGCATTGAAAAAACTTCAAAAGAAGGAAGTAGTGTTGATTTAAATAAAGCGAAAAGCATAGTTGCTATTGGTAGAGGTATTTCAAAACAAGAAGATATCTCATTAGCAGAAGAGTTATGTAAAGTTATGGATGCAGAACTTGGTTGTTCAAGACCTATTGCTGAGGGTGAAAAATGGATGGAACATGAAAGATATATTGGTATCTCAAGTGTTATGGCAAAACCTGAAATTTATGTAGCAATTGGTATTTCTGGACAAATTCAACATATGGTTGGTGCAAAAGATTCACAAACTATCATTGCTATTAACAAAGATAAAAATGCTCCTATTTTTGATTATGCAGACTATGGAATAGTTGGAGATTTATATACTGTTTTACCTGCAGTAACAAAAGCACTTAAAGGGTAATAAAAAAAATATTTGAGGTGATTTATGTCTGAAGATAAATTTGACGCGATAATTGTAGGAGGAGGATTAGCAGGTTGTATCACAGCATACATGCTTGCTAATGCTGGATTAGAGACTCTTTTAATTGAAAAAGGGAACTTCTCTGGTTCTAAAAATATGACAGGAGGAAGATTATATGCTCATAGTATTGAGAAAATCTTCCCTGATTTTGCTAATGAAGCACCAATTGAGAGATCTATTGTTCATGAAAAAATATCTTTTATGAATGATGATAGTTGTGTAACTATGGATTACTCTACTAAAGAAGCTTCTAATAATGAAGATAAATCTTATACTGTTTTAAGAGCAAAATTTGATGAATGGTTAGCACAAAAAGCCGAAGAAGCAGGTGTTGGAATAATCCCAGGGATTAGAGTAGATGACCTAATTGTAAGAGATAATAAAGTTTGTGGTGTAATCGCAGGTGGCGAAGAAATGGAAGCTGATGTAGTTATTCTTGCAGATGGAGTTAACTCTATTTTAGGAGAAAAGATAGGTATGGTTTCTAAAGTAACACCTCATCACTGTGCAGTAGGTGCGAAAGAAGTAATCAAACTATCAAAACAACAAATCAATGATAGATTTGCTTGTACAGATAAAGAGGGAACTGCTTGGCTTTTTGCAGGAATGCCATCTGATGGATATATGGGTGGAGGATTTATTTACACAAATGAAGAAAGTATCTCTTTAGGTGTTGTATTTGGACTTCATAATATTGAAAAAGCGAGCAAAAGTATCCCTCAAATGTTAGAAGACTTTAAAAACCATCCAACTATTAAACCTTTAGTTGAAGGTGGAGAAATATTAGAGTACTCAGCTCATGTAGTTCCAGAAGGTGGATTACATATGCTTCCAGAAATGGTAAGAGATGGAGTAGTAATTGTTGGTGATGCAGCAGGACTTTGTTTGAATGTAGGATATACAGTAAGAGGGATGGATTTAGCTATTGCTTCGGGAGAAGCAGCGGCAAATGCAATTATTGAAGCTAATAAAAAAAGTGACTTTTCTAAAAACACTTTAAATAAATATGTACAAAATTTAGAAGATAGCTTCGTTATGAAAGATTTAAAACTTTATAAAGAGCTTCCTCAATTTTTAGATAATGAAAGAATGTTTAATGATTATCCTGACATGGTATCAGGAATTATGAAAGATATGTTCACAATTAATGGTCCTAGTATACCTATGAGAAAAATGATTATGCCTCATCTTAAAAAAGTAGGTTTTATGAACTTACTTAAAGATGGATTTAAAGGAGTAAAATCAATATGAAAAATTTAGTAAATGTAGATGTAAAACTAGGTGTAAATAAGTTTTTTGTTGATGAAGGTGAAGCACATATTGAATTAATTGATAATCCAGATGAGAAAGAGTTTAAAAAACTAGAACTTGCTTGTCCTGCTGGATTATACAAAAAAGATGAAAGTGGAAATATACATTTTGATTACGCTGGATGCTTAGAGTGTGGAACTTGTAGAATCCTTTGTAAAGATACAATCCTAAAAAAATGGGAATACCCTAATGGAACTTTTGGAGTTGAATATAGACTTGGTTAACCCTAAAACAGTAACACCTTAATAGTGTTACTGTTTATTATGGTTCTTCCAAGGGTTATAATTTATTATATATAGCCTTTGAAAAAGCTATAAAGCTTTAATAGTCCATACACATAATTTGGATTATTCTTTAAAAGGAGAACAAAATGAAAAAAGTAAAACTTAGTTTAGCAACAATCCTACTTGTTGGAAGCTGTAGTGCAGTTAATGCTGATAGTTTAATTGAGGCATTTAAAAATGGAACAACATCAGGTGACATCTCTTTAGCTTATGAGGTAAGAAATCAAGATAAAGAGACATCAACTTACTACGCAGACACAGAATATGCTGTTAGTTCAATTGGATTATACTATAAAACTGCTTCATACAAAAATTTTAGTTTAAATATAGGTATGAGAGCATTTACTAGTATTTTTGAAGATGATAAAAATTTTGATACTGGACATGGTAAAGGTGATTCAACTGAAAGATTCTACGATTATGATGGACATTCACTTTTAACTGATACTTATTTAGCTTATGATATTGATAAAGTTAGTGTTAAAATTGGTAGACAGAAACTTTATGAAATGGGATTAACTCACTTATTTGATGGTATTACAGTAAGAACAACTCCACTTGAGAATATGGATTTTGATTTAATTTATGTAGAGGGTAGAGGAAGAGCTGATATTAAAAATATTAGACCTGTAGAAGATATTAATGAAAATAAAGGTCTTTATAAAGTTGCCCTTGCATATAAATTCAATGAAAATTTCAAAGCAAAAGCATACTATTTCGATGCACCGGATGCTTACGATATGACAGGAGGAAAAATTAACTTTGATACTAAAATAGGAGAAGTTAAAACAGGTCTTCAAGTTCAATATATAGAGGCTTCTAAAGATGACTTACCAAATGAAGACGAAGAGCTTAGTGAGATTAAAGCATATGCGACTTATGAGGGCTATACTACTACTTTAGGTTATTATGAAACAGGTAAAGATAGTGATCTTTATGGAGCTATTGCTAAAACTGGAGAAACTATTGTTCCTTTTGAAGAAGGTGATCCTTCTTATGATGCAGATGCAAAAACTACATATTTACAAGTAAGTAAAAGTTTTGGTAAAACTAATATTACTGCTTTATATGGTTTAATGGAACATGGGAAATATGACTCAGATGAACTTGATATTTGGCTAGGTTATAATTTCAATGAAAACATTGCATTTACTCTAGGATATACTAGAATGAATATGGATGAAGATTCAAGTTACACTGATTTAGATCAACTTAACGCAACAATTTCATATAAATTTTAATCTTACATCATTTGGGTTATTAATTACTAATTAATAATCCTAAATGATAAGAACATTATAAATTGGATGAAACTATAAAAGTATAAGATGTAAACTTTTAGCCATCTCACATAAAAAAAAGTCTTATATAAAAGTATAAAATATAAAATTTTATTCTAAGAAGAAACAAGTACAATACAAAAAAATAAAATTATAAGATAAATAAAATGGCATATAAAGAGCATAAAAAAAGTTTA
>ERZ1673961.375-NODE-375-length-19257-cov-286.219560_pt1 | contig 19257 bp, 21 predicted proteins | sample MGYA00580189_ERZ1673961 | MGnify/ENA primary metagenome ERZ1673961 (study PRJEB41334, sample SAMN05608105) | rock metagenome | biome: terrestrial subsurface; feature: shale formation; material: shale | place: USA: Pennsylvania ... | reverse complement strand
TATTATGATTAATTCTTTATAATCTATTTATGAAAGATTTATTAGAAGTAGAGTTTTTACAAAAATTAAAAGAGTATGGATTTGAAATATTAACTTTTAAAGAGTTATTTAATAATATTGATTTAGAAAATCATTTTATGTCTAAAGCTCATAGAATTAAGTTTTATCATATTTTGTATTTTTCAAAAGCTTTGGATTATCATTTTATTGATTTTAAAAAATACAATGTAAAAGATAATTGTATGATTTTTTTATCAAAAGAGCAAATACATAGTTTTAGTAAAACTGCTAATTATGAAGGTTATATTATTCTTTTTACTGATGAGTTTTTAAAAAGAAATTTTCTTAGTTTAAATGACTCTATTTTTAATATATTATTAAAACCATCTATTCTTTATAATTGCAAAGAAGATTATCAAACTATTTTTAAACAAATACATAATGATTATAAAAAATCCTATCAGTATAAAGAAAAACTAAATAGCACTTTATTTAATTACTTAATCTTAAAAGTAAAAGAAGAGTTTAGTAAACAAAACAAAAATAATATAAATCAAAAATACAATGATATATATAATAACTTCAAAAATCTTTTCCACAAAAACTATTATAAAAATAGAAGTGTAAATTATTATAGTAGTTTATTAAATATAAGTTCAAAACACTTAAATACTATATGTAAACAAAAAACAAATTTAACTGCAAAACAATTAATAAGTAGTTATATTATACTTGAAGCAAAAAGAAAATTAATTACTACTAATAGCGCCATAAAACAAATAGCCTATGAATTGGGTTTTATAGAAACTACAAACTTTATAAAATTTTTTAAAAAACACACAAATATCTCTCCTAGCAAATTTAAAGAGAAAAATAGCTGTTAGTTTGATTTTTACCATTTTTTATACCAAATTAACCTTTACTAAAAGAAGCTAAAAAAATATAATTTCAGAAAATTACCATAGGAGTAAAAATGAATTTAAAAAAATTAATATTATCTATATTTTTTTTATCATCACTTTTTGTTTTAAATATCAATGCAAAAGAGATATCAAATTCACAAAAAGTAGTAATGTTATTAGAAAAAGCATTTACTAAAAATCAAGATAGAAGTGTATTAAAGTATGTAAGTGATAAAAAATATATTCAACATAATTTATATGCAAAAGATCAAAAAGATGGACTGATAGCTTATCTTGATTATTTATCAACAAAAGATATAGATACAAAAGTAGTTAGAGTATTTGAAGATGAAAATTATGTAATTGCACAAACACTATCAAGAGAAGATAATACTTATATGCATATAATTGATATTTTTAGATTTGAAAATGGCCTAATTGTTGAGCATTGGGATAATATACAAACTATTAAAAATATAGATTTAGTAAATGGCTTACCTACAAAGGTTTTAAATAAAAATTCAACAAAAAATAACAAAAATTTAATAAAAAAATATATTCATGATAAAATTATCAAAGGTAATAGTTATATAAAAAATCATATGATATTAGCAGAAGGTGAGTTTGTTTTAAGTGTAAGTGAAATAAAACAATCAAATATTAATTATGCTTTATATGAACTTTTTTATATTGATAATAGTAAGATAAAAAAAGTTTGGAAAATAAAAGAAAAAATTTTAGAAAAAAAGAATTGGCAAAATAATAACTCCAAATTTTAAAAAGATGGCAATATGCCATCTTACATTTGTGATACTCTTTTTTTGATAATTCTTTGAATTTCATTGTTAATAATCTTTGAAGAACGCAAATTTTTATTTTCATTTGCAATAGTACCAACTGCTTTATTACAATTATCACAAATAAACTCAAACTTTCTAACTGTTGAGTTTTCATAAGCAACTGTATCATCATAATAAAGCTCTTCATTACAAGTAGGACAATAACATTTTAAGTTTACTACTTTATCTTTATTCCAAGACCAAGTCCATTTAATACCATAAAATACATCTTGTGTATATTTACATCTATTTTTTTGAATTACTTTAATAATAATAAATATAATAATAGGAGTTATTACTCCTAAAATTTGCATCCAAATAGGATATGATGAAATATATTTTTCATAATTAATTATAAAATAATCTTTAATTTTTATAATTGTATCTAAAAAAGGTATTGGTAAAAAAATCAGTAAAAGTAAAATAATTATTGCTAAAACTATTTTTGCTTCATAAGATAAGAGATTTTTTTTTCTCATATAAGCTCCAAATAATTAAAAATTTTGAAAGGTTAAAGGAGAGTAAAAAGAGGACTTAGCCTCTTTTATACATCTAAGTGCTCTACATCTTTTGCATGCTCTTCAATATAGTTTCTTCTAGGTTCTACTTCATCACCCATAAATAGTGTAAATGTATCACTTGCTACTTCTGCATCTTCAATTGTAACTCTAAGAAGTCTTCTATCCTCAGGTATCATTGTAGTTTCCCATAACTGCTCTGGATTCATCTCCCCAAGACCTTTATATCTTTGAATATAAGCACCTTTTTTAGCTAAATTTTCTATATACTCTAATTCTTCAATTAGATCATTTTTAAACATAGAAATATCTCTTTGAACCAATCTTGAATATATATATGTTGCTTCACTAAAATATGGAGATGCAAATAATTCATCATCAATTAGAAGTTCTTCAAGTCCTTCTTTTGTTTGAACAAATAATTGAATCATACTATCAGTTATGCTTTTTGATAAAATATTATAACCTTTGTTTTCAAGAAAACCTTTTACTTCTTCATATAAGGCCGTATAATCTAATTTTACTAAATCAGGTTTTTCAATTAAATGTTTTAATACTTCAATTAAAGAGTATCTTTTTTCAAGTTGTAAAAGCATTTCTCTATATCTTGAAACAGTTTTAAATAAATCTAGTAAATCATTGTAACCCAAACCTTCAAACTCATATGACTCTAAACCATTTTCAATTAAGAATATTGATAAAGCAGTATCATCTTTTAAATAAGTCTCATTTTTACCTTTTTTATATCTATATAAAGGTGGTTGTGCAATAAATAAATAACCTTTTTCAATTACAGGTCTTAAAAATCTAAAAAAGAAAGTTAATAGAAGTGTTTGAATATGACTTCCATCAACATCGGCATCTGTCATGATAATTACTTTATGATATCTAATTTTTTCATCATCAAAATCTTCACCAATACCACAACCAAGAGCTGTAATCATATTTCTAATTTCATCAGATTTTAAAATCTTATCAAGTCTAGATTTTTCTACATTTAAGATTTTACCTTTTAGTGGTAAAATAGCTTGATAAACTCTATCTCTACCTTGTTTTGCTGAACCACCTGCTGAATCTCCCTCAACTAGATATAACTCTCTAATTGCAGGGTCTTTACTTTGACATTCTGCTAATTTACCAGGAAGTGTTCCAACTGTCATTGAATCTTTTTTTCTAGTTAAATCTCTAGCTTTTTTAGCTGCTTCTCTACCACGTGCAGCCATTAAAGCTTTATCCATAATTGCTTTTGCAGCTGTTGGATTTTCTTCAAAATATTTATCTAATTGCTCACCAGTTAATTTTTGTGCTATTGGTTTTACATAAGAAGAACCTAGTTTACCTTTAGTTTGTCCTTCAAATTGAGGTTCTGGAACTTTTACAGAAACAACAGCTATTAAACCTTCTCTTACATCATCACCAGTAATTTTTGTATCTTTTTCTCTTGCATTTGCATTATTATTTAAATATTTAACAATACTTCTAGTAAGACCAGCTTTAAAACCAGCTTCATGAGTACCACCATCTATTGTTCTAATATTATTAACAAAAGAGATAGTTTTTTCTGTATATGAAGAGTTATACATCAATGCAATATCAACTTCAACATCATCAACTCTATCAGAGAATGAAATAGCATCACATAAAGCAGTCTCTTTGTTCAAATCAGTAACAAATTGAGCAATACCACCCTCAAAGTGGAAAACTTCTTTTGTCTTAGTTCTTTCGTCTTCTAAAGTAATAGAAATAAAAGGATTTAAATATGCAACTTCTCTAAATCTTTTAGCCAATGTATCATACATATATTCAGCTATTTCAAAAATTGAATCATCTGCTAAGTACTCAATAGTAGTACCTGTTTTTTTAGTATCTCCAATAACTTCTAAAGGAGCTTTTGGAATACCTTTTGAAAACTCTTGATAGTGAATTTTACCTTCTCTATAAATAGTCATTTTAAGTTCGCTAGATAAAGCATTTACAACTGATACACCAACACCATGTAATCCACCTGAAACTTTATAAGTATCTTTATCAAACTTTCCACCTGCGTGTAATACTGTTAAAACTACTGTTGCAGCTGAGATTCCCTCACCTTTATGAATTTCAGTTGGAATACCTCTACCATCATCACTAACTCTAATAACATTATCTTTTGTTATTGTAACTTTAATATTTTTACAATAACCAGCCATTGCTTCATCAATTGAGTTATCAACAACTTCATATACCATATGGTGAAGACCATTTGTATTTGTATCACCAATATACATACCTGGTCTTTTTCTTACAGCTTCAAGACCTTTTAAAACTTTAATATTACTAGCGCCGTATTCTTGACTCATTTAATTTTCCTTCTTTAATATACTATATTATTTTTCTAAAACTATTGGCATTACAATTGTAAAGAATTTCTCATCTTCTAAATAAAATGGTAAATTTGATTCATTAAAACCAATGTTTACATTTTCATTGTTTGTTAAACTTAAAAAATCTAATAGGTATTTTGCATTTACTGCTAAATAAAAAGTATTTTCTATATTTAAATCTATATCAATTTGTGTTTTTGATTCACTATCTTCATCTAGTGATTCAAATATAATTGTATTTGAACTAAATGTAATTTTTATATTTGAAAATAGTGATGTAACTAATTTTATAGATTCAATTAACATATCTTTTGGTAAAGAGAAATTGTATTTTAAACTATTTGGAATGATTCTATCATAATCTGGAAACTTTCCATTAATTAGTTTTGTAAAAAATGTCATTCTTTCATTTGAAATAATTAAGTTTGTTGAATCATAAGCAACAGTTGCATCATCTAAAAATAGTTTTTGAATCTCTATTATTGCTTTTTTTGGAATTATAAATTGATTTTGATCATTTGATATATTTTGCAAATGAGATACTGCTAATCTTCTAGTGTCTGTTGCCACAAAATTTATTTTATCACTTTTTATATCAACTAATGCTCCATTTAATTCAAATTTAGGATTATTATTATCTATTGCAGGAGTAATCTTTCTAATAGAATTAATTAAATTTAGCATACTAATATCTAATTTATTTATATTATCAGGTTTTGGTAAACTTGGATACTCTTCTGGGTCATACATAGGTAGTTTAAAAGTAGATTTATTTTGTCTAATTATTAAATTGTTTTCTATTGTTTCTACAATTATTTCTAAATCTTTTAATCTTTTTAATATTCCTAATAGATTTGAACCATTAACAGTTGCTTTACCATTAACACTTTCATTTAGTTCATCGATTTGAGACTCTAATCCAATCTCATAATCTGTTGCTTTTATGATAAGTTTATCATTGTTTACTTCTAAATATACATGTGAAGTAATAGCACTTGCATCTTTTTTTTCTAAAAATGGTTGCATTGAAGAAACTATATTCTCAATGATATTTTTTGTGATAATAAATTTCACTTAGATCTCCTCTTATTATTTCTTTTAAGTAGTGGTAGCAGTAGTGTGTGTGAAAAGATGAAAATACCTTTGAAACTTCCATTTCATCGTACGAAATGAAAGTGAATAACAAAATGTTTATATTCACACCTTTTCACACTATCTACTTAAACTTATTTTTACCACTCCTTATTTATTAACTTATTTTTCAAATTTTCGATGATTAATTTAAAGTTTTCATCTTTTTCTATTAACTCATTTGCTTTTTTTATATTATGTGAAATAGAACTGTGATCTTTCATACCTAAAAACTTTGCAATATCAGGCATTGAGTTATGAGTTAATTCTCTAGCAAGATATATAACTACTCGTCTAGCATTTGCTACAGTTGCAGTTCTTTTTTTAGATTTTATATCACTTGGTTTAATATTTAGCTCACTTGCTACTAAATTAATAATATCAGGTAACTTTATATTCTCTTTTGTTTCTTTAATTTGTTCTTTTAATAAACCTTGAACTAATTCCAAATTAATCTCTTGATTTAGTAAAGAAGCACTTGCATTAATTCGAATAAGAACACCCTCTATTTCCCTAATTGAGTTATCTAAATTAGTTGCAATAAAGTTAATAATTTCTCTACTTAAATGAATTCCATTTAATTCAGATTTCTTTTCAATAATTGCAATTTTTGTTTCAAGTCCTGGAATTTGAATATCAGCTGTTAATCCCCATTCAAATCTAGATTTTAATCTATCAACAAGTCCGGCAATTTGAGATGGAAGTCTATCAGATGTCATAACTATTTGTTTTTTTGCATTATGAAGTTCATTAAATGTATGGAAAAACTCCTCTTGAGTCTGTTCTTTTCCACTTAAAAATTGAATATCATCAATTAGTAAAACATCACACTTTCTATATTTATTTCTAAAGTGTTCCATGTTTTTATTTTTAATTGAGAAAGTAAAATCATTCATAAACTGTTCAATTGTTACATAAATAACTGTTCTTCCTTGTTGTATTGCATCATTTCCAATTGCTTGTAAAAGATGGGTTTTTCCAAGTCCTGTTCCCCCATAAATAAATAATGGATTGTATTGAATACCAGGTTTTTTTGATACTGCAAGCGAAGCGTTGTAAGCCATTTGATTTGAGCCCCCAACTACAAAAGAGTCAAATGTATATGAAGGGTTTAATATCGTACTTTCAGCTGTATCATTTTTAAGTTTTTCAGTAATAATCTCTTTTTTAGTTTTCTTTTCACCAGCTACTTTTATCTCTATTTCTGGTTTTGTTCCATCAATAGTTTCAAAGCAGTGTTGTATAAGATTTCTATATTTACTTTTTATCCACGAAGCAATATATTTATTTGATACTTCAAATACAGCTATTTTTTCATCAGATGAAATTTTTTTATAAACTAGCTGTTTTAAATATCTATTATAATCTAATGCTGTTGATTCTTGTTTAATAATTGCTAAAAACTCTTTATTTGTCATATAATATATACTCTTTTTTCATAATTGGTAAATATTATAGCTAAATATTTATGAAAAAATTATCAACACAGTGAATAAATTTTAAATTTTGTGTGAAAAGAATCACAATTTAAGTGAATATTTATAAAAGATTGACGATTATACCACACTTTAAACATGTGAATAAAGTGATTTAACCATAAGTGAAAAGATGAATAGATAATTTTTATGTGATGAATAAAAGGTGAATAAGTAGTGAAAATATTAGGAATAGATCCAGGTACAAGAAACTGTGGATATGCAATAATTGAAAAAAATGGAAGAAATATTAAGCTTTTAGAAGCTGGCTTAATAAAAATAAAAACAAAGATTTTACAAGAACAAATTGTTGAAATGACAGAAGGACTTGATATGATTTTTAAAAAGTTTGATATAAATGAAGTTGCGATTGAAGATATGTTTTATGCTTTTAATCCAAAAACAGTTATAAAACTAGCACAATTTAGAGGAGCAATTTCATTAAAAGTTCTTTTAGAATTTGGAAATTTTGCAGAATATACTCCATTGCAAGTAAAACAAGCAGTAACAGGAAATGGTAAAGCTGCAAAAGAGCAAGTTGCATTTATGGTAAAAAGGTTATTAGGTATAAAAAAAGAGATAAAACCACTAGATATTACTGATGCAATTGCAATAGCAATTACTCATTCTCAAAGAATAAAATAGTTTTGATGGTTTACATCTTAATGTTTTTTTATTATAATCTCAAATTTATTTAAGGTAGGCTATGAAAAAAATAGGAATTCTTTCATCTCATAATGGTAGTGGTTTTGATTATATTCAAAAAGCATGTGAAGATAAGATTTTAAATGCACAAGTTGTTGTGATTATTTCAAATAATACTGATGCAAATGTTTTAAAAAAAGCAAGTAGTAAAAATATTCCAAATTATATAGTTAATTCAAAAAAATATGATGATACTGATGAAGAAATTACAAATTTGCTTAAAAAATACAAATGTGATTATGTTTTTTTATCTGGATATATGAAAAAAATTGAATCAAAACTATTAAAAGAGTTTGAAAATAAAATCATAAATACACACCCATCTCTTTTGCCAAAATTTGGAGGAAAAGGAATGTATGGTAAAAATGTTCATGAAGCAGTTTTAAAAGCAAATGAAAAAATTTCTGGTGTCACTTTACACTATGTAAGTAAAGATTATGATGAAGGAGAGTTTATTTTACAAAACTCCTTAAAAATTAATGAAAATGAAACTATTGAGTCACTAGAAAGCAGAATTAAAGATCTTGAAAAAAGAACTATTATTGAAGGATTACAAAAAATAATATTATAAGCTTTGACACAATTCCCTAAAATACTAATTTAAAACTTAATAAAATATAAAACAAAAGAGTAATATAATTTTTGATAGTTAAGATAAACTTATATGAAATATCATAATTAGGAAATTACAATGATAGATATATCTTTTTTGAAAACTCTTTGTATTTTATATGTTGAGGATCATCTTTCAACGCAAGAAGAATTGGGTAAAATCTTTAAAACTTTTTTTAAAAAAGTTTATATTGCAAGTGATGGAAAAGAGGGATTAGAACTTTATTTAAAAAATAAAGACGAAATAGATGTAATTATTAGTGATATAAATATGCCAAATCTTTCAGGAATTGGCATGTTAAAAGAGATTAGAAAACTAAAAATTGATATTCCATTGATTTTTGCAACTGCTTATTCAGAATCAAAATTTTTACTTGAAGCTATCAAACTTAATACTTCTGCTTATATCTTAAAACCTTATGATGTTGAAAATATGATATTAAAAGTTCAATCAATAGCAAAAGAAAAAGAGAATTCAAAGCTTGTGGAGTTTCAACAAATTGAAATGCAACAGTATATTGATGTAATTGATAAAGTTGCTATTATATCAAGAACAAATCCAAAAGGAATTATTACTTTTGTAAATGATAGATTTTGTGAAACATCTGGATATAAAGAAGAGGAATTACTTGGACAAGCACATAATATAATAAGGCATCCTGATATGCCAAGTGAGATTTTTAAAGGCTTATGGAGTGATATTCAAAGTGGAAAAATCTGGCAAGGTAAAGTTAAAAATAAAGCAAAAGATGGACAAGCATATTATGTAAACTCTACGATAATTCCAAGATTTAACTCTAAAAAAGAGATTATTGAGTATATAGGAATTAGATTTTTAATAACAAATGATGAAAATGAAAAAAGAAAATTTAAAAAGAATATATTAAATAATATAAAAGAATCAAGAAAAAAAGAGAGTCAATATCTAACACAAATAAGAGAGCTTGAAAAAAAAGTTAAAAACTTAGAAGATGGCTTGATTTTTAAAAATGAAGTATTAAGTAATGAAAAACAAAAAAGTGCAAAACAACACTCTCAATTGCTTTATTATGAAGATGAAATAAAAAGTTTAAATGCACAAATGGAGAATATAAAAGTAGAAAGTTATCAAAAAGTTTTAGAAGCAGTAACTAAAATGAAAAAATATAAGATAATAAATGATGATTTAAAACAAAAAAATGAAGCTCTTGAAAATGAAGTAAATTTAAGAAAAGATGAGTTTATAAAATTAAACGAGCAAGTAAGTGAACAAGCAAAAATTATTACTAATTTAAAAGATGTAATAGAACATAGAGAGAGCCAACTAGAACAATTTAAAAAATAGATTATAGTTTTGGTAAGTTCCATTTTTTGTAATAAGCTAATAATCTTAAACTAACACCAAAAATAAAAACTATAATGAGAGTAAAAAGATTCATTATATTAAATATGTTTAATGCATATATTATCAAGCCAACAATAATCGCAACTGTTGCGTAAAATTCAGATACAAGTATAAAAGGAACTTTATTTATTAAAATATCTCTTGTTGTTCCTCCTCCAACTGCTGTTAAAAAAGCAAGTATTAAAACACCTAAAAAGTTAAAATCATTTTCAATTGCTATTAAAGATCCAGTAATTGCAAAAGAGGCTAATCCAATTGCATCTGAAACTATAAATGCAGTCTTTCCTTCTAAGTTGTTAATATTGTGAAGTTTAAATATAAATGAGAGAAAAATAGTACTTACTACTAAAATAATAGGAGTAGTATTAGTGAAAATAAATGGAGTTTCATTAGAGATAACATCTCTTATCATTCCACCTCCCAAAGCTGTTAAAAAAGAAGAGATAAAAACACCTAAAATATCAAGTTTATAATGAACTGCAATTAAAAAACCACTAAGAGCAAAAGATATAATACCTATAAAATCAGCTAATTGCAGTGCAGTCATTTTAATCCTTATCTATTTTTATAAAAATTATACATAAATTGTACTTAACTAGATAAGGATATTATAAAGTTAACTTTTTTGTTTTTATATTTATATGATATTTTAAAATTATGTTTTTTTAAAATTTTTTGAACAATACTAAGACCTAATCCAAAACCATCCCTTTGTGATAGTTCTTGAGTAAAGGGCTTAAAATAATATTCTAAATTTTTAGTTAATTGTTTTGCACTATTAATTATATGAATTTCTTTATTTATAACTTTTATTTCTATTGGATAAGAAATAGCATATTTTAAAGCATTATCAATTAAATTTTTAAGAGCCATTGATAAGTAATATAAATCACCTTCTATTAAAAAGTTTTCTTGAATATCAATAGAAATTAGATTTTCATTCTCTATATAAAGTTTATTCAAAGCTTGTATAATCAAAGTTTCAATATCAAAAGTTGAATGTTCTAACTCTTTAGAGTTTAGCTTTTCTAACTCTATTAATTCATTTGTAAGTAGTTCTAAATCATTAAAAATTGTTTTTAAAAGCTCCTTTTTAGAAAAATCTTCAATTTTTTCGATTGCAAACTTTCCTTTTGCTATAGGAGTTCTTAACTCATGTCCAATATCTTTTAAAAGTTCTTGTCTTGTTTTAATAAGTTCTTCAAGAGTTGAGGCCATTTTATTAAATGCAATACTTAATTGACCAATTTCATCTTTTGATTTTACATTTAATCTTCTTGTTAAATCTCCATTTGCAAATTTACTTATTTCTAAACTTATATTTTTTAAAGGCATTAATAACTTGATTAGATATAAAAAAATTAATACTAATACAAAAATATCTAAAAAAACCAATCCATTTAAAATCATTTTATCTTTTAAATTATCTTCATCTTGAGTCTTTAATAAATATTTTTCATCTAAATAGTTTATTTCTACTATAAATTCATCTTCAAAACTTTTTTTTGCAATTAAAATATGACCAAAAGTAAACTCTTTGAAAAAAAGAGTTTGACTGTTTTTGGGTTTTTCTTTTATTTTTTTAAGATTATGATTTTTTAAAATTTTATCAATTTTTGCTTTGTTATCATAATTTTCTAATATATTATTTGCAACTTTTACATATTTTTCTTTTATTAATTTATCTATTCTTTTTGAGTTTATATTATCAGTCCAAATACCAATAATTATCATAAGTGTTAAACTTATAAGAAATAATATAGAGATTTTTTTAAAAATAGACATATTAACCTACAAACTTATATCCAATACCCCATATAGATTTTATATATATAGGGAATTTTGAATCATCACCAATTTTTTGTCTAATATTTGAAATATGCATATCAATAGTTCTATTTTTAGTATTAATATTTAAAGAAGTTGCATTAACTATTTGTTCTCTTGAAGAAACTTTATTTATATTCTCACATAAAAAAAGAAATATTTCATACTCTATTTTTGTTAAATCAATAGGATACTCTTCTAAGAAAACCTCTTTATTGATTTTATCAATAATAAAATCAGAAATGAAATGTTTTTCATTTAAACTTTTTTTTAAAATATTTTCAATTCTTAAAACAAGCTCTCTTGGTTCATAAGGCTTTGCTAAATAGTCATTAGCACCAAGCTCAAAACCATGTATTTTATTTCCTATATCTGCTCTTGCAGAAGAGATAATTATAGGAATATTAGAAATTTTTTGAATTTCTTTAAATAAGTCAAAGCCATCCATCTGGGGCAACATTAAGTCTAGTATAATTAGATTGAATTTTTTAGATTCTAATAATTTTAAAGCTTTTTTAGGATGAGAAATAGCAGTACAATCAAAATTATAATCTTTTAAGTATTCTACTATTAAACTTTGCATTTGAGTATCATCTTCAATTAATAAAATTTTTTTATTCAACTTTCCACTCCTGTAGATAATGAGAAAATTTTTTTCTTTGTTCTTTTGTCAATATTTTATGTATTTTTTTTAATGTTTTAACTTCAAGTTCTACTGCTTCTTCTTCTATCTCTTCTGCAATATCTTCATATTTATCTTCATCAAAATAATCTTTTTTAATTAACTCTTGAAGCTTTTTTTCTTCATGTTGTTTATAATAATAAAACTTTTCATACCTTTTTTTATGAGAAATTAAAATTTTTTTTAATTTATGTTGTTGTGACTTATTAAGATTTAAAAAATCAAGATTTTTATAAATGTGGTTACTATCTTTTGCAAATAAAGTAAGATTATTTAATATTACTAAAATTATGAATACTCTTAATATCTTCATCTTCAATTAGTCCTTTTTCTATATTTTTATGACAAGCATTACAATTTGCTTTGGATTTAACTAAACTATTTAAAAAAATTTCTTTTTCTATATTTTTATGTTTTTCTTTCCAATAAATAGTATCTGTAATAGCTATTATATCTTTATTTTTTAAAGAATCCAAAATCATTACACTAGCTTCTTTTGTAGAAGTTTCAGCACTATTTTGTTCTAAAAACTTTAAAATTATATTATGGGTTTTTTTATCAACAGTTGCATCATCTCCAAAATGATTTTCTAAATTATTCATTAAATTATTCCATGAGTTTTTAGGTAAAAGAAAGGGAGGGATAAAGAGTATGACATGAAGCACACTCTTCGACAAAAAGCTCATTTTGTACTTTATAATCAATGGGCTTGTTAATTGAAGCTACTAAAATATTTTTTGGATTTATTAGATTAAATATTAAAAATGAAATTAATAATATAAACATAAGACCTGCAAAAAGTTTTTGAAAAATATTTAGTTTTATACTTTTATTTTCTTTACTATTTTTATAGCCAGTAAAAATTGATTTTAAAGTTTCTACTTCTTTATGTAAAAATTTATCAAGTATAATACCAACTAGATGTAGAACAATTAAAAAGATAAAGAAGTTTGCAAAAAACTCATGTAAGTCATCCATACTTTTCATATTTTTAAAAAAAGTCTCATTTAAAAAACTTAAGATACCTTTTCCTTCTTGTATCCCATATGTTAATACTCCTGTTATAATGATAAGTAAAGTACAAACTAGCATAGTAATCATTACATATGAGGCTGCTGGATTATGACCTATATATTTTGACTCTTTTTTTAAGATATTTGAAGAGTATTCTTTTATCTTTTTTGTTGGAAAGTCTTTAAATTTTGAATACTTAGGTCCAAAAAATCCCCATAACAATCTAAAAACTAATAGAATTAATAAAGCATAACCAACTATTGCATGATAGTTTAACAAACGGTCATCATCTGTTAAAAAAGCTATTAAAATTCCTACTACAAAAAGCCAGTGAAAGGCTCTTGTAGGAAGTGACCAAATATATGATTTATTCATTTTAATCCTCCCATTTTCCATAGTTTGGAATATCTACGTCATCATCATTAAAAATAGCTTTTTTTGCACCTTGATGACAAGCAGTGCAATTAAATAAACCTTTTACTTCTTTTTGAGTAATTAGATGTTTTTTAATTTCTTTATGTTTTTTATGAATATATGGTGTTTTTGAAATAGCAATATAAATTTTATCTTTTGGAATACTTTGTACTATCTTTCTACTTCTTTTATAATTCATATTTTTTTCAGCACTATTTTCATTTAAAAACTTTGATAGAGTTTGAAATGTTTTTTTATCAATTGTTGCATCATCTCCAAAATGATTTTCTAAATCAGACATTAATTTTTCCCAAGAATTTTGAGGTAAAAGTCCAGGAAAATATGCAAAATGACAAGCTCCACACTCATTTATATATAACTTATTTGATACTAGTGGAACATCTTTTTTAATATTACTACTAAATAAAGATAAGTTTATAAAAATTAATAAAATTAAAGTTCTCATTTTTATCCTTACTTATTTAAAATATAAACTAGTACATCACCTTTTTCTTGTGCTGTACCAACTCTATTATATACATCTTTGAAATTTCTTCTTAGCCATTTTTTCACTTTTTTTACATCAGTTAATCTTGTAGGGTTTACTTTCTTTGATAAAGGTTCTATCTCTTTTGCTGTAAAGTAGTTTTCGCTTTTTTTTGTTAAATCTATACCATGACATGAAGTACATGCAATCTTTTTTCCTTTTTTCCCAATATGTTTAGAAGTAAAGATTTCTTCACCTCTTTTAATATTAAACTCTTTAAAGTTTGGATTTTCTTTTGCTGCTTCTTTTTTTAAATTGCTTAAATAAGTATTTAGTTCACTACTAAAAGAGAAAGTAGCAAAGATAAATATTAGAAGTAAATTTTTCATCTTGATTCCTTTGTATTTCGTATTATTTTGAAAGTATAAAGGAATAGTTTAAATTTTTTATGTAGAGTTTCTTGACAATTTCTTTACATTTAAAAGATTGATAGTTTAGTTTTTGATGTAAATAGTTCTAAAGCTTTTGTTCCAGCGTGTGAATTTCCTTTTGCATTTAATCTTGGTGAGTAAACACAAATTGACATTTTTTTAGGAACTACGGCTACTATTCCACCTCCAACGCCACTTTTACCAGGAAGTCCCACATGAAAAGCAAAATCTCCTGATGCATCATAGTGACCACAAGTTAACATTAAAGAGTTAACTCTTTTTGCTCTTGATGAGTTTATATAAATCTCTTTCGTTATTGGATCTTCTCCATGATTTGCTAAATATAGCATTGATTTTGCTAATTGTTCGCAGTTCATCATCAAAGAACACTGTTTAAAATAAGTATCTAAAGTATTTTCTATTGGATTTTTTATATTGTTAAAACTTTTCATTAAACTTGCTAAAGCTTGATTTCTATATCCATGTTTTAACTCAGAATCAAATATTTTTTCATCGTATGTGATATTTTCTTTGCAAAGAGTGTTTATAAAGTTATTAATTGCTTCAAAGGCTTTTTCTTTTGTTTTATAGTATGAAAGTAAAGTATCTGTTGTAACTATTGCACCTGCATTAATAAATGGGTTTCTTGGTATACCTTTTTCATATTCTAGTTGAATAAGTGAGTTAAAAGGGTTACCTGATGGTTCATGCCATACTCTTTTATAAAGTTTAGTTGAGTAAAGTTCCAAAGCCATACTAAAAGTAAAAACTTTTGAAATACTTTGAATGGAAAATTTTTTATTATATGAGCCAACATGATAAGAAGATCCATCTAATAGATGAATACTCATAGCAAAGTCATTTGCTTGTACTTCTTTAAGTGCTGGAATATAACTAGCAATTTTTCCTTTTGTAAGTTCTGGTTGTATTTGTTCATAAATCTCTTCAAGAATAGTTTGATAGTTCATTTTAATCCTTTAGAGGTATTATACCTCTAAAAAGACTATTTTCTAATTACGTATTTAATAGTTGGACCACTACTATCTACTTCTAAAACTTCATATCCATGATTTTTTGCATCTGCTGGAATATTATTGATACTTTGTGGACAATCACTAATTATCTCTAATATTTCACCTTTTTTTAAATCTTTCATAGTCTCAAGTGCATTTACTGCTGGATATGGGCAAGGTTCCCCTTGCATATCAAGTCTATAATCTGGAACAATTTCATCTTTTTTCATTTTAAATTCCTTATCTATTAATTGATTTATTTAAATATCTTTTTTCTAATACTAAAATAAGTATAAAAAGAAGAACTAATAGGCCATAATTTAAGAATAATCCACCATAATTACCAAATGATTCAAGTAAATTAATTTTTGGCCAGCTTGTAGCTAATTGTAGTGATAAATCATCCCAAACAAAAGCTAGTAGTGTTGAACCTATAACATTTCCAATTCCAACTATCCAAAAATGAACTTGTCCTTCAACTGCTCTATACATCCAACCACATTCGCAACCACCAGCTAATACAATACCAAATCCAAATAAAACACCACCAATAATTGCATTTGGTCCTGCCCACATAATTTTTGCAGGTTGTCCCATTGTAATATATGAAAATACACCAATTGTTGCAACAGCCATACCAATAACAATCGCTTTTGCCATTTGACTTCTACCTGTTGTAAAAATATCTCTAAATGCAGATGTAAAACATATTTGAGCTTTTGCAATTGCTAAACCAAAAGCACTACCAAATAACATTGCCATTCCAAGTTTTGTACTACCTTGAACAAAAATTAGATAAACTGCCCATAAAAGAACTGCAATAAATACTATGCTTCCTAATTTAAAAAGATTGTTTACTCTTTTTTTATCAGTATGTAACTCTTTTGAGCACGATACTTTTTTTAGTTTAATTTTTGATTGGAAAAAAGGAAGTAGTGAAAATTTAGCACCTAAATATACTCCTAAAATCATAGCAAGAGTAAACATCCAAGCATGAAATGAAAATTGTGGAATACCAGTAAAGAAACTTGCAAGGTTACAACCCATACCAAGTCTTGCTCCAAAACCTGCAATAATACCACCTATTAAAGCTTGATAAACTCTTGTACTACTTACAGGCATTCTAAGTTTTACATTGTTTCCCCAAAATGCAGCAGCAATACAACCTGCAAACATACCAATAATCATAACACCATCAATTCTTGTAAAAATATTACCATCCATATTCATGATTTTGTAATATCCCCAAGTAGATAAATCTACACCAAAGGCTTCAAGAATATGTCCACCCCATCTAGTAAATTCACCAGTTACAGCCCAATAAGTTCCAGTAATTCCAAAATAATAAGCTGATAAAATACCAAGTGCAATAACAGCAGGAATAGGTGCCCAAAACTTAACTAAAAAATCTCTTTTGAAATTTTGCCAAAAGTTCATATATACTCCTAAGAGTTAAAAAATAATAATTTTAAAAATAGTAATAAAAAGAAGAAATAAGTATTTTTACTATTTTAAAATGTAAGATAAGACAGAACTTGATAGTTTGTTCAAGATGTCAATTTGTACCACAAATCTGAACGAAATAATAACTCAAATATCTTTAATATTAATTAAAGAAAAAGTAATTTTTTTTAATTTTTAATTAAGAAAACTCCTTAAAATAAGAAAAAATAATATTAGAAAAATAATATCTATAAGAAAAAATAATTAACTATTTAAAAGAGTCTTTAAATGTTTCTTTGATTTTTAAAAATTCATCTAAGTGCTCAAAGAAAATATCTACTAATTTTGGATCAAAGTGTTTTCCTCTTTCTTCTTTAAAAAGTTTAAAAATCTTTTCATTTTCCCAAGCTTTTTTATAGCATCTATCACTACCAAGAGCATCAAATACATCTGCTAAAGCGGTAATTCTTCCATAGATATGTATTTTGTCTTCTTTTAAATTATTTGGATAACCTGTTCCATCCCATTTTTCATGGTGTTGTAAAGCAATAATTGCAGCAGTTTTTAATAAAGGTCTATTAGAATGTTTGAGCATTTCATAACCTATTTTTGCGTGAGTATTCATGATTTCTTTTTCTTTTTCATCAAATCTACCTGGTTTATTTAAAATTGAATCCGCAATTGCAACTTTTCCTATATCATGCATTGGGCTTGCTTGTTTTAAAAGTTCTGCTTCTTTAGAAGAAAGACCATAATGAAGTGCTAATATTTTTGAATACTCAGCAACTCTTTTTACATGATTGCCTGTTTCTTTACTTCTACTTTCTCCAATAGCACCCATAGTAAAAACAACTTCTTTTTGAGTATCTTCTATCTCTTTATTTAAGTGTTTTATGGTTTTTAATCCTTCTTGTACTTTTAATTTTATTTCATCAAAACTAAGTGCAACATTTTTATTAACTTTGTATGCTAAAAAAATTATAAAAATAATAGTTAATATTAATAATACAATAACAAATGTATATGTAGTTTGAATAAAATCAGAAGATAATATTTCAATTTCATCTTCAATTTTTGAATTTAATAGTTTATTTTTATTAACAATTTTTTCAATTTTTGAATGTAATAATTTCTCTTTTTCTTTTATCTTTTCTAATTCTAAAATATAATTTGCAACATTATTAACAATTTTTATATAATTAAAAAGTTTTGGATTATTGTATTCATTTTTTAAAGAGTTTAATCTTTCAATTAAAATTTTTAAATATTTTTCATTTTTGTGTTGAAAAAGCAATTCTTTACTATAATATTTTATGTCAGAAAACTTTGTGATTAGTTTTAAATTTTTTGTTCTTAAAATATCTATTTCAATACTTTTTCTAATTTTACTCTCTTTTGGATACTCTTTTTTAAATAAATTTTTAAGTTCAATTTTTCTTTTTTGTAAGTTAAAAATTGTATCAAACTTCTCTTCAATTTTTTTTTCAGATTTTGAAAGCAATAATAAGTGTTTAAGTATATTTGGATGTTTATGAATATCTTGAATTAAATAATCTAAAGTATCGTCTTTATCATCTATTAAAAGTTTTTTCTTAATTTTTTCAAACTTTTTTTCATTTATAGTAAACTCTTTTTTTATTATTTTTAATTCTTTTAGTTTTTGAGATGTAATGATATCTTTTACTAGAGGGTTCATATTTTCTTGCATTAATACAAGTTTAGAAATATTTTTTCTTGAGACTTCATTTTCTTTTAATTTTTTAAGAACTATGCTATTTACCAAAAAAATTGACAAAACTAAAAAACTATCATTATAAAACTAATTTTTACTATTTTTTTAATATTCATAATTTAGTTCCTTTAAATATAAAATATACTTTTGTACCAATATTTTCTTCACTTTGAAGTTTTATTTCTCCTTTGTGAATTTTAACAATCTTTTCTACAATTGACATTCCAAGTCCAGTACCACCTGATTCTTTATTCCTACTTTTATCTGTCCTATAAAATTTATCAA
>ERZ1673961.374-NODE-374-length-19301-cov-6.811441_pt1 | contig 19301 bp, 17 predicted proteins | sample MGYA00580189_ERZ1673961 | MGnify/ENA primary metagenome ERZ1673961 (study PRJEB41334, sample SAMN05608105) | rock metagenome | biome: terrestrial subsurface; feature: shale formation; material: shale | place: USA: Pennsylvania ... | reverse complement strand
GGCGGGTTTGCGATTAGCTTGCGATGTTGACGGTAATCTGCAGTTTCAGCGGCAGTTTCGACAAACGTTTTTCGATGGTATTGCGTGTTTGTTCGATATCTTCTACCAGAATTACTTCGCTGCTGTCTGGGTAAATATCCACGTCGACCCACAGCTCGTGACCGACTTTAGTCACGCCTGCCAGTTCAATGTCCTGTTCCGATTCTTTACCAGCCGCAACCACACTTTGGTCGACGGTTTGACAAATCTCTTTACTCGGTGCCATCAGGAAGATTTCACGCATTGCAGAGCGTAGCATCTCAAATGGTACTTTGATGAAGTAGAACGACATTGCCAGCATCATCATCGGGTCGGCGTATACCGCGTATTTTGCCATTGGCGTCAGAGTCATCAGCCATGCGATAACGAAACCAGCAGTTACGGCTACGCTCAACATGGTGTCCATTTGCCACTGTTTAACTTCAGCGTCAATCAGACCTGATGCGTGACGTTTACCCAGTGATTTCATATACCACCAAGCCAGGCCACAACCTACAACGTTGATGGCACCAAAAGCGGTCGCGACAGACGCATCGACTGGGCGGCCACCAGTAAACATGGAACCGATAGCAGAATACAGTGAATAACTGACGATCAGTAGAATCACAGCACCTTTCACGGCGATTACCGCCGGTTCGAACACTGCGCGGCCAAAAGGAAATTGGGCATCAGATGGTTTTCTGATGTAGCGAGCAGCGACTAGCGACAATAATGTTAACAGTAAACTGACGAGAGAATAGACACCGTCAAACATGATAACCAGTGAGCCTACAAGCAGACCGACAATCAAGCCACCACCCGCAAACATTGACGCAAAAAGAGCTGAGAGGGTCAAGACACGATTTTCGTTAAAACTTGTTCGAGCACACATTTTAATTTTTACCTGTTGGAAACTGAGGATATTTTGGCTGAACGGCGTGGCTTTACAACGACGATTTGCATATTCAACAGGTTAATGTTTGAGCTTTTTTGTTTTATTTGTTTAGAATCAATAAGTTGCTTTGTGTTTTTGCTGTCATTATTATTGACGCTGACTGGCTCATTGGCAAGTCGGGCATCCCCAAAGCAAGAATTTAGAAATCAAACAAGTAGTCGCTGATCTTATCGGCGAGCCAAAGCATCGCCGGGTTTTCAGAACTGCCCGCAACGCTAAACATACAAAAATCCTCTTGTGTCAAACCATAGGTGTGGCGAATTACCGCAAGGCGTTGCTCGCGCAAGTGGTGACGAATCAGCGGTTCCGGCAGTACGCCCCAAGCACTTTCCGTCAGAATGGTACTGAGCATGTATTCAAAGCTGGAAAAGCCGATATAACGGCGCGAAAAAGGCTCCAGACTCGAATTGTCTTGTTCATTCAGATACACCATCACCGCTTGCATGGATTTTCGCAGATCTTCGTCTGTTACCCGTTTGATTTTGGTTAGCGGGTGGGTTGCGCTACACACCGACATCATACGGATTTTGCCCAGCGGCTGATAACCGATACGGGGATCGTCCAAACGTTCGTAGTCAACTCCGAATGCGAAATCCACTTGTTGAGTCGCAACCAGGCTTGCAAGGTCACCACTTGAGGCAAGCACGATGTTAAACGAGGTATTGGGAAACAGTTTATTGAGTGAATGCGCCAGATCCTGCCACAGTGTATCGGGCAAAGAGTCGTCACGGGCGATCCACATTTCTGCGGCGAACTCATCAGACACTTGTGAACAGGTGCGGCGAATGCGCGTCGCGGTGATCAGGATGCTCTCGCAATCTTTGTAAATCGCTTTGCCAGCTTCAGAGAGGGTGAGGTTATTTCCGGTACGTGCGAACAGTTCCACGCCCAATTCGGTTTCGAAAGCTTTGATTGCCATGCTGAGTTTGGTGCGATTGCACTCCAACTGACGGGCGGCTTCTGAAACCGAACCCGTGTTGGCAATGGTGCAGAATGCTTCGATTTGTGACAGGTTCATAGCGTGCTCAACTCAATGAAAGTCTCGGAATCATAAACAATTTTTGTGTGGCTGCCTATCTGCTCTAATAATCGCCAATTGAGCCAAATTCAGATTTTCTTACGCAAGATTGCGTTGTAACTCTATGAACTTCACTTCGTTTTGGTTTAATCTTGGGGAGTTCAAGTTGCCTCAAACCGACGGGTTCACAGAAAATCTATCGATTTTCGGCCATGAGCCAGCCATTTTGAGGTCACTTGGGCAGTTTGCCCGAATACAAGAAGTAACACGGAGGCCATGATGGCACACGACTGGGACGAATACGCAGCGGATTGGGAAAAAGACGAAGCGACAACCGTTTTTGCGCAGAACGTTTTTCAGCAACTGAATAAGCTCATTTCGCTTGAAGGCAAGCATGTGCTGGATTTCGGTTGCGGTACGGGTTTGCTAAGTCAACTGATGTCACCAGTGGCAAAAGATATTGTGGCTTTGGATGCATCCGAAGCCATGATCGAAGAGCTGGATAAAAAAGAGCTGGCCAATGTTGAGCCGGTAGTGGATCACTTAACACGCGGTCTGGTTGCGCAGCACCCGGCATTCCGCAAACAATTTGATGTGGTCGTGGCGTCTTCGGTGTGTGGTTTTGTACCCAACCAGAATGAAGTTGCCGACATCATTTATACCTTGTTGGATGAGGGTGGTTTGTTTGTTCACTGGGATTGGCTGGTGGATGATAACGATCCTGAATTTGGTTTAAGTGAGCGTGATGTGGAAACCATGCTGACACAGGCTGGCTTTGCGACGGTCGAAGTGAGCAAGGTGTTTGAAATCAGCACTCCGCAAGGTGTCATGCCAGTCGTCATGGGCGTCGGCAGAAAATAAAAATTTTGTAATCAATCCAAGCCGCTACAGGGTTCCTGTCGCGGCTTTTTTTGTTTTCTTAAGTCTCTTAAGTTTCTCTTAAGCTTGCCTCCTTAAGCTCAGTGAGTAAGGCACCACAGAGGGCTTCTGAATGAGAGACTTTTTTCAGGATCATGCACTTGATCTGGCGATCATTGATCGCAACCATCCCAAGCGGGGTGAGGTCGAACACTACATTGCTCAGCGTTATTCGCTGGCGTTTGATGCACGTCTCAATTGCTTTATGCCAACCTTCATGGCGTTGATGGATAAGGACCACATTAAGTCTCTGTGTGGTTACCGCGTTGCCAGCGAAGAGGCACTGTTTCTCGAACAATATCTGGATCATCCGGCCGATGAACTGCTCGCTTCGGCGTTCAGTCGTCCGATTGATCGCGCGCAGCTGATTGAATTTGGTCAGCTTGCATCATTTTCCAAAGGTTTTTCTTCACTGCATTTTCTGCTGATGACACAGAAGCTGGTGGAGCAGGGGTATGAATGGTGCATTTTTACCGCCACAGATCCCCTGTACGCCATGATGTGCCGCCTTGGTTTGGATCCGACCATTCTGGCCGAAGCCGATCCGACCCGCATTCCTGATGCCCACAGCATTTGGGGCAATTACTACCAATATCAGCCACGCATTGTTGCAGGCAATCTCAAAGGAGCCCTAGCGCATTTACAGGCTCTGTTTTCCGACCGCAAACATCGTTTAAGCGGAGGTTTTTCATGAACAAGATTTTACAGGCGTTAGTCCAACGCGCAGAGCAGACACCGGATGCCACGGCGTTTACCGGATACAGCGAGCGCACGCAACAAATGGAATCGATCAGTTATCTGAGTTTGCTGGTCAGAGTGCGGGAAGCGGCGGATCAGCTTAGTCGTTTGGCGGCTCATTGTATTGCGCTGAGAGCAGAAAACAGCCTGGACTGGGTGATCGCTGACCTTGCCGCGATGCAGGCGCAGATCCCGTCTGTGCCTGTCCCGATGTTTTTTAGTGATGCGCAGGTCGCGCACACGTTAGAGCAATCCGGTGCGGATGTATTGATCGGAGAGTGGCACAGTTGGCAGCCTGAGCTGTTGGGGCAAATCGAAGGTTTGCCACTGTGGCGTAATGAGCATGCGCATGGCGCGCACTGGTTGCCCGGCAGCAGCAAAATTACTTTTACCTCCGGTTCAACCGGACAGCCGAAAGGGGTCTGTTTAAGCGACGAGCAACTGGCGCTGGTGAGTGCCGCGCTGGCTGATTCGATTGCAACCGAAACCTGTTGTGAGAAACATCTGATACTTCTGCCGCTGTCGACGCTACTTGAGAACATCACCGGCGTCTATGTTCCGCTTCTGCTGGGTGCCACCTCAGTCGTGGTTCCGGGACAAGCTGTGGGATTGTCGGGTTCAAGCCAGTTCAATCCGAATCAGTTCGCGGTAGCTCTGAGCCAGTATCAGCCAAATAGCCTGGTTCTGACTCCGGCGTTACTGATGGCGCTTATCCACATTGTGACGCTCAATCCAATGCTGTCACGTTCGCTCAAGTTCGTGGCCGTCGGTGGTGCACGTGTGACACCTGCCTTACTGCAAAAGGCGCAGTCGTTGGGCATTCCGGCCTTTGAAGGTTACGGTTTGTCTGAGTGCGCATCGGTCGTCAGTCTCAACACGCCAAGTGCTCAAAAGCCGGGAACCAGTGGCCGGGTGCTTCCCCATGTGGAAGTTAAAATCGCGCAAGACGGCGAAGTGCTGGTGCGCGGCAACGTGGCGTTGGGCTACATCGGCGAATCCTTCGCTCAGCCTTGGCTGGCAACCGGGGATCTAGGTGAGTTAGATGAACAAGGTTTTCTGACCATCAACGGGCGTAAAAAGAATCAAATCATCACTGCCTACGGACGCAATATCTCACCGGAGTGGCTGGAATCGGAAGCGCAATTGCTGCCTGCTCTGCAAAGTATGGTCGTGGTTGGCGAAGGACAGTCTTCGCTGACAGCGGTCGTGGATGGCAATCAACCTGAAATCGTGGTGCAGAGCATCCACAAACTGAACAACACACTGCCGGATTATGCCCGCATCGGCAAAGTGGTGACGGTCGCCGGGCTCAAGCAGCAGCCGGGGCTGTTCACCAGTAATGGGCGTCCGGTACGTCAACAGTTTGAAAACTGGCTGGCAACACTGCCAGAAAGTGACAACAAAATCGTCACGACCCAGCTCCAGCAATCTTGTTAACGCATTGAATTGAAGCATTAAAGAGGAATACAGGATGAGTGAATTTTTTCAGACATTGAAACAGCAGACCTTAGCGGCGCAGCAAACCATGTTGCAGGCACCGATTTTTGCCCAGTGTGCAAAAGGGGATATCGACCGCGAAACCTACATTGCGTTTCTGACCCAGGCATACCATCACGTGAAACACACCGTACCACTCTTGATGGCTTGTGGTGGGCGCTTGCCGGAGAAATATGAATGGTTGCGTCAGGCGATTGGTGAGTACATCGATGAAGAGAAGGGCCACCACGAGTGGATTCTCAACGACATCAAAGCGTGTGGTGCAGATGCGGGTATGGTGCGTGCGAATCAGGCTCAAGGGAGAGTCGGCGCACCGATCGAACTGATGGTGGCTTACCTCTATCACCAGATTGACCGGGTCAACCCGATGGCTTTTTTCGGTATGGTTTGGGTGCTTGAAGGTACCAGTGTGGGCGTCGGTGGTCAGGTGGCGGCGTTGGTCAAGGATAAACTGAATTTGCCGGACAGCGCGATGAGTTATCTGACATCGCACAGCGTGCTCGATCAGGACCACATACAGCTGTTTGAAGGGTTGATGAACCAAATCACCGATCCGCTGGATCAGCAAGCCATTATCGATTCGGCCAATATGGTGTTTCGCTTGTATGGCGATATGTTGCGTGGCCTGACGCCTGATGCGTTACAGCACGCAGCGTAAGGAGAGAGAGATGAATTTGCAAGGTAAACGCGTACTGCTGACGGGGGCCTCCGGGGGAATCGGTCAGGAGATCGCACACGCGCTCGAAGCGAAAGGCGCATCGCTGGTGCTGGTGGCGCGTAACCGCAATAAACTGGAAGCGTTGAAGAACAGCCTGAATGACCCTGAGCGTCATCAGACACTCTGCATTGATTTTCAGCAACCGGACAGTGAAGAGCAGCTCAAAGCGTTCGGGCTTGAGCAGGTGCAAAACGAGCAGCGCATTGATGTGCTGATCAACAACGCGGGCAACAATCAGTTCAGTTTCCTCGCCCAGCGCAGCGCCAAATCGCTGCAAGAGGAGATTCACCTCAATCTGATGACGCCGATTCTGACCAGCCAGTCGGCACTGAATTGGCTGCAAAGACCAGGGATCATCCTCAACATCGGTTCTACGTTTGGCTCCATCGGTTTTCCCGGCTACACCACCTACTGCGCGGCGAAAGCGGGCGTGCAGCGCTTTAGTGAAGCGCTGGATCGTGAGCTTGATGGTGCAGGCATTCGCGTGCTGTATTTGGCGCCGCGTGCGACGAAAACCGATCTTAACGATGATCGCGTGACTGAAATGAATCGCCAGTTGGGTAATCACAGCGATGCGCCAAGTGTGGTTGCCAAACACGTGGTCTCTATTTTGGAAGATGAACAGGCGTCGAGATGGATTGGCTGGCCAGAGAAGCTGTTTGCACGCCTCAACCAAATCATTCCCGGAGTGGTGTCAAAATCGATTCGCAAACAGCAGGACACCATTCATCAATACATCAATCAGGTTCACGGTAAATCATGAGGGAACAAACAATGAAACGGAATATGGCAATGTTCGCAGCTGCGCTGACGCTGGGGACTTCTCTTTCGGTATCAGCAGCGAGTGCTGATCCGCTGCTGACTATTCAGAAAAAATGGGCCGTGTGTCAGTATCAGTCCAAGGACAAAGATCATCAGGTTTACTGTCTGGAAAACCTCATCAAACGCAATGAAGAGGCGTTGAAGCAGGCGCCGGAGCGCCAGGATCTCAAAGTGTGGCTGGCGATCAATAAATCCTCACTCGCTGGAGCGAAAGGTGGTCTGGGGGCGTTGTCGTTGGTGAAGGAAGCGAAAGTACTGCTGGAACAAGTTATTGAAAAAGCGCCGGAAACGTTAGATGGCTCTGCGTATACCAGTTTAGGTTCGCTATACTATCAGGTACCGGGCTGGCCTATCGGCTTTGGTGATGATGACAAAGCGGAAAAAATGCTGCATAAAGCGTTGGAAATAAATCCGGAAGGTATTGATCCCAATTACTTTTATGGTGACTTCCTGGCTCAGGATGGTCGCAAAGCAGAAGCGATTCAATATCTGACCAAAGCGCAGCACGCGAAGCCACGTCCGGATCGTCCGCTGGCTGATCAGGGCCGACAACAAGAAATTGCCCAAAAACTTGGAGAACTCAATTAGTAATGCGTTTGTTGCTTGTAGAAGATGATGTCCTGTTAGGACGCTCAATGGTGACCTCGTTAAGTCGCCATGGATACACCGTCGATTGGGTTGAGCGCGGTTCCGGTGTGGAAACCGTGCTCAAAACCGAACAGTTTATCGCGGTGATCCTCGATCTCACGCTGCCGGATATTGATGGTCTGGTGGTGCTACGCAACATTCGCCGCGCGGGTTTTACTTTGCCGGTGCTGATTCTGACTGCGCGTGACGACATCGAAGACAGGGTGAAAGGCCTTGATGGCGGTGCGGACGATTACCTGATCAAGCCGTTTGCACTGGAAGAGTTGATGGCGCGCCTGCGGGTACTGATTCGCCGTCAATCGGGCTACTGTGACACGCGTATTGAAGTGGGAGAGTTGTCACTGTCGCTCTCTGAACAGTCGGTCGATTATCAGGGAAACCGACTGAAACTGACCAACAACGAATTCAAACTTCTGGCGTCTCTGATGACACATGCTGGCCGAGTGATGAGCAAAGAGCAGTTGCAACAATCACTGCATGGTTGGGATGAAGGCTCGAGCGATAACGCCATCGAAGTTCACATTCATAACCTACGCAAAAAAGTCTCCAATGATGTCATCAAAAACATTCGCGGCGTGGGTTACATCATTGAAAAATAATCACGTAAAAGCGTTTTCGATCAAAAAACGCCTCACCATTGCGGTTGTTCTGCTCTCCAGCGGACTCATTCTTCTGTCGCTGTTTTTCAGTTTCAGTGCCTCCCAGCATGAAATCGAAGAAGTGTACGATGCACGCTTGGGGCAATCGGCCAAAATGCTGCTGCTCGGCATGCCGTTCAAGGAAGAAGGGTTGGAAGCCAGACGAGCCAGCCAAATTCTCGATACCTGGATGCAGCGCATCAAAGCGCAAGCTGGAAGTGATGATTCACCTACCACGTTTGGACACCCGTATGAACGCAATATTCTGATTCAGTTCTATCACAGCGGTGAACTGGTGTGGAGCTCCATTCCTGATATCGCCCGCACGGCCCACGACCCACGTTATGCCGGCTTTGGTTATTTTGATATTGATGGCCAGACATGGCGTTATTTCCAGTTGCCACTGCCGGATCGTTACCACACCAAGCCTGAATACGTGATCGTGGCGGAAAAGCAGTCGATTCGAAACGAGATGAGCCGCGAACTGGCACTTTCAACTGCACTGCCGCAATTGATTATGATCCCTTGCCTGGCTCTGGTGATGACGTTATTGATCGGCAAGCATTTCCAACCGATTTCCGAACTCAAACGCGCCATTACACAGCGTAATGCCAACAAGCTCGACAGTATCTATGTGTCCAATCCAACGGTGGAGTTATCGCCGCTGGTTGATGCCTTAAACGTATTGCTGACGGAACTGGATCACGCCTGGCAACGGGAGCGACGATTTACCCGCATGGCTGCGCATGAGCTGAAAACGCCGCTCACGGTTCTGCGCCTCAACGCAGAAAACGCATTGTTGAGCCAGAATGAGGATCAGCTCAAATCCGATTTGAACAACATTTTGCGCGGTATAGAGCGTACCGACCGCCTGATTCAGCAGCTGTTGATGCTGGCTAAAGTGGAGAGTATTCACGACCTCACGTTCTCAAGCATTAACCTGACTAAACTTGTGCAGGGTGTATTAGCGGAACTGGTGCCATTTGCGCTGCGTCATCAGCAAGAACTGTCGCTCGATGGTGATGATATCTATGTGCTGGGGGATGAGTCGCTACTGCGCATTCTGTTTACCAATCTGGTCGATAACGCCATTCGTTATTCTGGCCAAGGTTCGCAAATTAAAGTCACGCTGAAAGAGGCGGGCGGTGCGGTCAACGTGTGGGTGAGTGACAGCGGCGCGGCATTAAGTGAGGAAACCCGCGAGAAACTGTTTGAAAACTTCTATCGTGCGAACACCGAAAAAGGCGATGGGGCGGGACTGGGTATGTCGATTACTAAAGACATCGCCAAGCTGCATCGCGGCACGATTGAACTGATGCCACGAGAAAATGAACTCAATACATTCTGGGTAGCGTTGCCCAAAGCCTAGGGCCGCAAGGTTTTTCCAAATCGTAAATTGACTATTTACGTAATTTCACTGTCGGAAAAGTCCTACAATACATACACTGCAAATATGAATTTGGTTATTAAGCAGTTCCCCTGACCATTTTCATACCAGAATCTGTTTATTGACTAACAACTCATGGCTAGGGTTTGAAATAAATAAAAGCAAAAACAGAATAAAAAGGTCAGCATGTGCTGACCTTTTTACTTTTCCCGTATCGCTTGCCGCTGATTAGCAACCGCACTGACCTTTGGTGAGGCGCTTACACAACCACTTCATTGCCTGATCATTCATGCTCGGCTTATTCCATACCAAACTGTAAGCCACCGTTCCGTAGTCAAACGGCAGCGTCTTGTAAATCAACCCTTGCGCCTGATGAGCTCTGTCTGCCCAGTGTTTAGAGCAGGTAAACAGCAGATCCGTATGTTGGCACATGATCGCCGCTGCGCCGAAGTCTGCGGTGGTGACCGCAATCTGGCGTGACTTATGACGCTGAGCGAGATTCTTCTCAAAATAGGGCTCACTGAGCTCCTTATCGAGAATGGCGATGTGTTTGTAAGACAGGTAGTCTTCGGTGGTCATTTCGCCTTGAGCCAGCGGATGGTTGGGATTCATCAGGCACACCATTTCGTCGTCGGCGATAATATGCCAAACCAGATCCTGAGCGTGAGTCGGAGGTTGGCTGATGTCGTGCGGCAAAATCATGAAATCAATCACACCGCGCTGAAGTGCTTCAAATCCGTAATACTCCTTAGAATGGATCGTCAAAGAGAGATTGGGTGAGCATTCGGAAATGATGTTAGCGATGTCTTCGGCGAAGAGTTCGAGCGTGCTCTCACGCATGGCGAGCCGATAGTGGCCGTTATAGAGTTTGGGATCAAAGTTGGCCTGATGAAGAAGACCGTTCATGCTGGATAAAATGCTGTGAACCGCAGGACCCATTTGCAGGGCATAGGGCGTTGGAATCAACTGATTGCTGTCGCGGTAAAACAAGTCGTCATCGAGCAGTTCACGTAACTGAGCGAGGATTTTACTGATGCTGGAGGGGCTGACGCACAGTCGGGCAGCGGTCTGCGTGACACTGCGAGTGCTGAGCATGACGTGCAGTGCCGTCAGGTGCTTTAAACTGAATCTCGATAGATGAATATAATCCATAAAATAAATAAAGCAGTATACGGTGGCGCAAGCATATCATTATTAAAGAAAAATAGAGTAATGAAAAATACTCACGCCAGCATGATATCCGGTTCATCTTGCCCGGTTATGGTTGCTCATTTTCAAAGATCTGTTCGATTTCATGCAGCACCGTCGGGTTGGCAATTGCGCCCAGATTCTTTACCGGTTGTCCTTGCAATGTCTGTTTCACCGCCAGCTCGACCAACTTGCCTGATTTAGTGCGTGGTACCTCACTGACGGGATAAATTCGGGCTGGTACATGGCGTGGCGAGCAGTGGGTGCGCAGTGTTTTGCGAATTTTGTCTTTGAGTTCATCGGTCAAAAATGCCTTATCGTGCAACTGAACAAACAGGACGATCTCTTCATCGTTGCCTTGCTTTTGGCCGACGGCAATCGAATCGAGCACTTCTTCTAACTGATTGACCTGCTGATAAATTTCCGCCGTTCCGATGCGCACGCCACCCGGATTAAGCGTGGTGTCACTGCGGCCGTAAAAGCGGTAGCCGCGGTTAGCCGTAAGCTCTATCTCATCGCCGTGATGCCAAACGCCAGGATATTTGTCCCAGTATGCGTGGTGGTATCGTTCACCATCATCGTGCCAGAAACCGATGGGTTGGTTGGGAAAACTGTTTCGGCACACCAACTCACCGCGCTGCTGACTCACGGCCACACCTTCGTCATCAAACACCGCGATGTCCATACCAAGACCGGCTCCCTGACACTCGCCGCTGTAGACGGGGGAAATCGGATTGCCCAGAACAAAGCAGCCGCAGATGTCTGTACCCCCGGAAATGGATGCCAAGTGTAAATCGGCCTTGATGTCGGCATAAACGTATTCAAACTGCTCAGGGTAGAGCACTGAACCGGTTGAGCAGAGTGTTTTCAGCGCGCTTAAGTCATAAAAATCACTGGGTGAAAAGTGACTCTTTTGCAGCGCTTCAATGTATTTGGCTGAAGTGCCGAACAACGTCATCTGCGTTTCCTGAGCCAGTTCCCACAACACGCTCGGTTGGGGATACATCGGACTGCCATCGTAAACAACCAGAGTCGCGCCGCTCGCCAGTGCGGAGACGTGCCAGTTCCACATCATCCAGCCACAGGTGGTGTAATAAAACACGCGGTCACCCGGCTGAATGTCACAATGCAACTGATGTTCTTTGAGGTGATTGAGCACGATACCGCCAACGGAATGCGCAATGCACTTTGGCTGACCCGTTGTACCGGAAGAATAGAGAATAAACAGCGGATCGTTAAAACCGACCCGCTCGAATTCGATGCCACGTGGCAGATAACTGGCGAGAATCGCCTGCCAGTCCGAAAATGTGTCATTGAAATCCTGACTGTAAGTACGCTGTTGGAGATACTCAATCTGGCAGGTGTTTTCGATGGAAGGGATCGCTGCGACAATGCTGGCGTTGCGCTCTTCCATCACATGGGTTTTGCCATTGAAGCTGTAGCCATTGCAGCAGAAAAGAATTTTAGGCTGCACTTGGCCAAATCGCTCCACCACGCTGTCGACACCAAAGTCCGGTGAGGTGGATGTCCAAACCGCGCCGAGACTGGTGGTTGCCAGCATGGCAACGATGGTTTCCGGCAAGTAGGGGAGATAACCCGCGACCACGTCACCGCGGCCGACCCCATTTTGAGTCAGCCATTGCTGCACGACAGAAACCTGATCGCACAGTTGTTGCCAAGTCAGTTTGCGGCTCTGGCCATTTTCGTTTTTAAACCAAATAGCCACACCGTCGGGCTGCTGATACGCGTAGGAGAGTAAATTCTCCGCGTAATTGAGTTGTGCCTGAGGAAACCAGATAGTATCGCGAGCCGGTACAAATTCATCCCAACGCGCAATGCCTTCTCCGTGAATGCAGTCACCGCAATACCCGATCACGTCGCAGAATTGCCACACTTCGAGCCAGAATTTTTTCTTATCCGTGACCGACCAACGATGTAACTGCTCATAGGCATCTAAGGCTTCACCCTGCATGTTGATATGGCGGAGAAACTGCTGCAGGTTGGATGATTCAATTCGGTCCTGGCTGGGAGTCCAAAGGGGCGTGGCGTGTGGCATAACATCCTCGATGAGTGTGTGATTTTTTTTGTAATGCATCAAGTTTTGACCATTTTTCAGTAAAGTCAAACCTGCGCCCAATAATCAGCTTGCTGATATATAAGCAAAAAAACTGACAATGTAAATAAAATGTTACACTGGTTTTTGGCGGTATTCTGAACAGATCATTGGCAGCCAATTTCGAAGGCGATAGGCTTAATGTAACGGAATTGTTAAGGAGAGGGGTGATGACCAAGTATCATTCCAAGCCAGTGAATAGTAAGGGATTTGTCGACTGGGATTCGCAAGAAGATGCCATCTGGCGCGACCTGGTTCAGCGCCAACAATCTGTGATTCGTTCACGGGCTTGTCAGGCTTATCTTGATGGATTGGAAATGCTCAATCTTCCCGTTGATCGTGTTCCACAACTACCTGAAATTAATGAAGTTCTGATGCGAGAAACGGGCTGGCAGGTTTCGCCGGTCCCCGCACTGATTAATTTTGACCGTTTTTTTGCCCTGCTGGCGGACAAAAAATTCCCTGTTGCGACGTTTCTGCGTAGCCGGGAAGAGTTCGATTATCTGCAAGAACCGGATTTTTTCCATGAAATCTTCGGTCACTGCGCAATGCTCACTCATCCGGATTTCGCCGCGTTTACTCACACCTATGGGCAACTGGGGAAAAACGCGACTCCACAGCAGCGGGTCTATCTCGCTCGCCTCTACTGGTTCACGGTAGAGTTTGGATTAGTGAAAGAGGGCAGCAATACCAAAATTTATGGTGGTGGTATTCTTTCCTCACCGGGCGAAACCATCTATTCACTCGACAGTACCATCCCTGATCGGGAAAGTTTTAACTTACATAATGTTCTGCGGACACCGTATCGCATCGATATCATGCAGCCGGTCTATTATGTACTGGATGATATCCGCCAGTTGTATCAGCTTAGTCAGACCGATCTGATGAGCCATGTAGAAAAAGCCATGGCGGCAGGTTTACTGCCACCATTATTCACACCGAAGGAAGAAACTCATGCTTGATGAATTACGCTGCGAAGCTTGCAGTGCCGATGCGACCGCTTTGACACAAGATGAACAGCAAACGCTTCTGAGCGAGCTGGAAGGGTGGGCGCTTATCCATCGCGATGGTATTCCGCAACTTGAAAAAGTGTACCGTTTTAAGAACTTTAAGCTGGCTTGGGCGTTTGCAAATCAGATTGCACAGTTAGCTGAAGAGGAATTTCACCATCCGAGTATTTTACTCGAATGGGGTAAAGTGACGGTGACATGGTGGAGTCATTCGATTAAAGGCCTGCACAAGAACGATTTTATTTGTGCGGCCAAATGTGACCACTTAGTGCAATAGCGCGCGGCGAAGTCACATTGCAAACACAACAACAATAAAGTTACACGACCCTCTGGCCTGACTCGCGAACTCCCTCCCTCGTCCGTCAGGCTTTTTTCATCGTGTTTCAGGCGGTGAGAGTGGGTGAGTCACCGTCATTGATGAGGTTGTTAATCCATCGTTTAGAGAAAATGCGTTGCGTGGTAAGAAAAATTTTTGCCACTTCTTCCAGCCAAATAACCATCAACACCCAGTGCAACGGCCAGCCCAAGACTAAACCAGTGAAATAAGCGAGCGGGATACCAATGGCCCATTGACCGAACAGGTCGATGAAAATGCTGTAGCGAATATCGCCGCCGCTTTTCAGTACGCCGCCGATGCCAACCATGTTGAACACCCGCAGCACCATGCCAAACGCCATGACCAGGCAGACATTGAGTGCCATCGCTGAGTCTTCCAGCGGACTGTGGCTGATAAGCCAGGCAAGCCAAGGTTTGGCGAGATAGCACAACAGAGCGAGTAGCAAGGCCAGTGCGCAGCTGGTAAGCACATACCACCAGGCAGTACTTTCCACCCGTTGATAGTTCTGGGCGCCTATCTCGTTGCCCAAAATAATTGACGCGGCGACGGCAAAGCCAAGGAATGCAGAAATCAGCACACTCTCTATTGGCGAAAGCAGGGAGATGATCGCCAGCTCCGAGACACCCAACTGACCGACAATCACGTTGTAGACCAGAATGCCCGCTGCCCAACCAGTGTCGTGCACGATCATTGGCCAAGCCACTTTGTAATAGCGCGCACGATGTTGAGGTGACTTTGCTTGTCGCCAGTTGTCGCGGGTCGGCAACAGATGCGGGTAGCGACGGCGCAAGGCGTAAAAGAGCATTGCGGTCTGACATAGGCGAGAAATGGATGTGCCAATCCCTGCTCCCAGCACGCCAAGCTCCGGAAAGCCAAACAGGCCGAAGATCAGCAGCGCATTAAGAATCGCGTTAATGATGATGGCGATGATGCTGACTCGCGTAGGCAGTTTCGCCTCGCCAACCGAGCGTAAAGCGCCTTCAACGGGGACGACCAATGCTGTGCAGAACAGGCTGGCGCCAGTGACCCATAGATAGTCTGTCGCCAGCGAGACGTATTGTGGTTCGGATGCGATGACAGACACCACCGACTGCGGCGCAATCAGATATAGCATCATAAATGGCACAGTAAACAGCAGCGCGACCACCCAAGATTGCGCCAGAACACGGCGCACACCGTCGAGATTGCCCGCTCCGAAATATTGTGAAGCCAGCACACTCACCGCACCGCTGGCACCTACGATGACGATCAGATTGAAAAAGAAAATCCGGTTACCGACACCGACGGCGGCGGTCGCGGCTTCACCGAGCTGACTGACCATAAATATATCGACCACGCCCAACAGAGAAAACAGCATTGACTGCAGGGAGACAGGCACGCCGATTTGAATTAATTTTTGCCAGAACGGACGGTCCAGCTGACGAAAAGAGGCCATCATGGGTGAGATCTCACTCGAAGGAATTAACGCTGCCAGTGTAGGGGCTGGGCGGATCTTTGTATTGTTCAATTCCCTCTCAAATGTTTGCCAAACTCTCATGATTCAGGATAAGCAGGAACATTACCGAATTTCCGACAAAACAACGCATCAGATCATCGATCAGGAACATGCACTGCATCTGGAACAGAGTGGCATCGTGCAGTGTGGCCTTGCGACGTGTCGCGAATCGTTCAGCGTGTATCGGAAATCTCCGGGCCAGCATATGTTGCTGTTTACGGTGAAAGGCAAAGGCTGGCTGCAAAGTGGGCAAGAGCGTTACGTATTGGAGCCCGGATCGCTGATCGTCGTCCCCGCGGGTTGTGAGAATGGCTTTGGTATCGAAGAGGAAGATTGGCAGCTGGCGTGGTTGTTTTTGACACCGCGTCACGAATGGCGATGTGTCGCCGGTGCACACCTACAATACGATTTAACGCCAATCACCGACGTGATGTTTTCCTGTATTCAAACGCTGGTACGCACCATGACACTGCCACCGGAATTAGGACAGCGTGTTGCGCAGCATGCGGTGGAACAAATTAATGACTTGCTCAGTTCACCTGCACCAAACGCGCAATCACGCATGCACGTGCGTTTAAACCGTGCGTTTGAACAAGTACAAAAACAGCTGCATCGAGATTGGACGGTGGATCAAATTGCCGCTTTGGTGCCGTGCTCAGTACCACATCTGCATCGCTTAAGTCAGAGTTATTATCACCACAGCCCGAAAGCACATCTGACCCGCCTGCGTATGGAATATGCGGCACGATTGCTGGCTCGCTCAGACTGGTCGATACAACACATCGGCGAAATGGTTGGCTATGCAAACAGTGCGAATTTCAGTACCCGCTTTAAACGCTGGAGCGGTAAGACACCGCGTGAACATCGGCACGATAAGAAAAACACATTCCTGTTGTGAATCGTATGCAAAACAAGATTGGTCCGTACGATATTTACATAGCTTGTTACAAATGGAGATCTTGTCGTAAATCTCGCCGAATGATTTACTTATGCCTCCTAAGTAACAGAGGTTATTATCACTAATGGACGACCCCTTCAGGCGACCAATCCCATTCCTTTCTTCGTTTTACTCCGCTTCCTTGACTAAGGAGGCCACATGTTAGAACTATTCCTACAACCGGAAACTTGGGCCATTTTTGCCACATTATTGGCATTGGAAGTGGTGCTTGGTGTCGACAACGTTGTATTTATCTCCGTCTTGTGTGAACGCTTGCCGCAGCATCAGAGAGCGCTGGCGCGTAATTTGGGTATTGCGCTGGCCGTGACCGCGCGTATCGGTCTGGTGTTTTCGATCAGCTGGGTGATGTCTCTCACCAGCCCCATTGTCACACTGTTGGGTAACGAGCTGTCAGGCCGTGACTTTATCCTGATTGGTGGCGGTGCATTCTTGTTCATTAAAGCCGCAAAAGAACTGTGGTCTTGGTTGACCCACGTCGAGCATCAGAAAAGCGCGAATGTCAGTGCCGGACTGACCGTTGTACTGCTTCAAATTGTCGCAGTCGACGCGGTATTTTCTATGGACTCAGTGATCACCGCTGTCGGTTTGACCAACGATATCCCAGTGATGGTGGCAGCGATTCTGGTGTCGGCGGTGATCATGATCCTGACCGCGGCCAAGATTAACGCGTTAGTCAGCCGTTACCCTGGTTTCAAAACGCTGGCGCTGTTGTTCCTGGTACTGCTGGGCGGCCTGCTGATGGCTGAAGGCGTTGAATGGCACATCAACAAAGGCTATGTCTACTTCGCGATGGCGTTTGGTCTGGTAATGGAGCTGTGTCATATCCAGTGGAAGAAAAAGCAGTCGTTAACGATAAAACGTGCTCGTCCACTGCATCTGGATAGACGTCATCCGATTCTGCGTTAATTCGGCATGAATAAAGAAAGGGGAAGCGATGGCTTCCCCTTAATGTTTCCGGACGATGCGTGTATTTAACGAATCGCGGTGCAGAAGCTGACGTCAGCAACGCCAGTTTCTGGATTGCATTCATGGTAGAGCTCAAAACAGGGACGATCGTCAGAATCGAGCCCTTGTTCCACCACTTTTTCCATCAACTCATCCCAATACAGAACATACTGCGATTTGTCGGTTACTGTGCGGCGAATGGTTGCGTATTTGCCCCCAGAAAACTCGGTGTACTCAATGTGAGCGGGTACTTCTGTACCTGATGGAACCAGCAGGCAGATGTCCGTACGGCATTTGTCAGCGGGTGTCAGTTCCGGGTTGTCGTGATAAATGAAAATAGAGGTGTGGTGCGCCAGTCCCGCTGGCCCCGCCCAACCATATAAACTGCCCACGGCGGGCTCGTAGTTTTCGCCATACGGTCCGGTTACGCGTACAAATGCCAAACCGCTCGGTTCGAAAGTCTGTAGATCCATTTGGTGACTCCTTGTTATCAATGTCTGGTGATTATAGGCAGCCTCTGATTCTGAATCGTGTCCATACTTGCGCAGCATGTGTCCTATCTTGCTGTTTTGTAGCAGCAGAGTAAACGCCTCCAGATTATCGCATTCGCGAACCTGACTCGCTGTCAGGCCAAAATGTTGCTTGAACGCTTTGGCAAAGGCTTGCGAACTGGAAAATCCCATCGATAACGCAACATCGACCACCGACAGCTTTTTATAAAACAGATGGTTGGCGGCCTTTTCCATTCTCAAACGACGTAAATAGTCGTTGAGCGTTTCGCCCATTACCGCTTTGAAAATACGATGAAAATGGTAAGGAGAGAGGTAAGCCATGCGCGCAACTTCTTCCAGATTAAACGGTTGATCGAAGTTGGTTTCGAGAAAGCGAATGACGGGTAATAAGCGTTTGTGGTAGTCCGTTTTCATGGGCACACATCTGTGAACGTTGACGTGGTCACTTTACTGCGGAAATCAAAGAGGTAAAGCGTGGTGTCGAGAAGTGTGCAATGACTCTCAACTGCGTATAGCAGATAAAAAAAGAGCCAATCGTAATAATCACGATTGGCTGATATAGATTGTGAACAAAATGCATTCACTAACAACGTCAGTTGGCTAGGTGACCCTCGGCTTAATAAGGGTCGACTAATATAATGCAGTATATGTGCCAAGTTTTAGAGCACTGTTTTGACTATATCTTGCGCGTTTTTCTCTGCTTTTGGCACTATTTCAGCCGTAACTGTTGCATTCTGCGAATGCAAATTGCGAAATCCATTCAAATTGCTAGTGACAGCCTTGTTATTTATCCAGTCTGACATGTCATTGTAAGTAAATTGTCATTTTAATTACACATCTAAATATATTGTCTATTTGGGTGTACTGTTGTTTACTATCTTAACTTATTGATAAAAAATAAATTTATGAGTTTTCTGTAATATTTTGTCGAGTTTAGGGGTTGAAATATTCATTTGAGCTGTTAGTTTATAAAAGGAATTTGTTTAGAGTTCAAATTGAATTGATATGTGGCCGACAATGATTACAGCAGCACCATGGGTTGCATACCCAGAAATTATGCACAACGCTCAGGAAGAGTGGTCGTTCCGAATTCCAAGCCGAACGGATGGCAAACGCGTACATGAATTGGTATCGCAATGTTCACCGTTGGATGAGAATTCTGCCTACTGTAACTTCCTGCAATCTACACACTTTCAAAGTACTTGCGTGGTCGCCGAACGTAATGGCGACATGGTGGGGTTCGTCTCAGCCTATCGCAAGCCGGATAAGCCAAACGAGCTGTTTGTTTGGCAGGTCGCTGTGCATGAAAGCGCACGCGGAATGGGTCTGGCTTTCCATATGCTGAACGAACTGTTGACCCGCGATGACCTGGCCGACATTGACGTG
>ERZ1673961.373-NODE-373-length-19361-cov-5.756449_pt1 | contig 19361 bp, 23 predicted proteins | sample MGYA00580189_ERZ1673961 | MGnify/ENA primary metagenome ERZ1673961 (study PRJEB41334, sample SAMN05608105) | rock metagenome | biome: terrestrial subsurface; feature: shale formation; material: shale | place: USA: Pennsylvania ... | reverse complement strand
CTTTTTGTACACCGTCCATGCTCAGTGCACGGATTGCGTTAGCCAGTTGTTTGCGAGAAGACATGTCAGCTCCTAAAGCGATAAGCGAAGTAAAAGTATCCGAAAATTGAGTGGCCAATATTGTCGCAAAGCCCTTTCGGCACTGCAAACCTTTTGCTGGCGATTTGTTCTATTTTTGCAATGCTTTACAACATATCGCTGAACAATGGCTGAAAAACCCCTGAATTGGGCAAACGTTTGGCTATGAGATAGAAGAAAAAAGAGCTTGTAATTTGAGCATTCAAAACTAGAATAGACGTCTAGATGTAGAAACGCCTACATAATGAACGATTTCGCAGAGTAGCGGACCCTTTTCGCTACTCTTTTGATTATAGAATTGGAGCTATCATGGCTAAGCACTTGTTTACTTCTGAATCGGTATCAGAAGGTCATCCAGATAAAATCGCAGACCAAATCTCTGATGCGGTTCTAGATGCCATTTTGGAACAAGATCCAAAAGCACGTGTTGCTTGTGAGACTTACGTAAAAACCGGCATGGTAATGGTCGGCGGTGAGATCACAACATCAGCGTGGGTTGATATCGAAGAACTGACTCGTGAAACTGTGCGTGAAATTGGTTACGTCCACTCAGATATGGGCTTTGACGCTAACTCATGTGCAGTACTGAACACCATCGGTAAGCAGTCTCCAGACATCAACCAAGGTGTTGATAAAACCGATCCTAAAGAACAAGGTGCCGGCGACCAGGGCATCATGTTCGGTTACGCATGTAACGAAACCGAAGTGCTGATGCCAGCGCCAATCACTTACTCTCACCGTCTGGTAGAGCGTCAGGCGAAAGTGCGTAAAAACGGCACTCTGCCATGGTTGCGCCCGGATGCAAAATCACAGGTAACTTTCCAGTACGAGCAAGGCAAAATCGTCGGTATCGATGCGGTTGTTCTGTCAACTCAACACTGTGATTCGATCTCTACTCCAGATCTGCGCGAAGCGGTGATGGAAGAAATCATCAAACCTGTTCTGCCAGCAGAGTGGCTGACCAAAGAAACCAAATACTTCATCAACCCAACCGGCCGTTTCGTTATCGGTGGTCCAATGGGTGACTGTGGTCTGACTGGTCGTAAGATCATCGTTGATACCTACGGCGGCGCAGCTCGTCACGGTGGCGGTGCATTCTCTGGTAAAGATCCATCAAAAGTAGACCGTTCAGCCGCATACGCAGCACGTTACGTAGCGAAAAACATCGTAGCAGCGGGCATGGCAGATCGTTGTGAAATCCAACTGTCTTACGCGATCGGCGTGGCAGATCCAACATCTATCATGGTCGAAACTTTCGGTACTGAGAAAGTGTCTCACGACATCATTATCGAAGCCGTACGTCAGTTCTTCGACCTGCGTCCTTACGGTCTGCAAGAGATGCTGAACCTGCTGCAACCTATCTATAAGAAGACAGCAGCATACGGTCACTTCGGTCGCGAAGAGTTCCCTTGGGAAGCGACTGACAAAGCAGCTGAACTGCGTGAATTCGCTGGCCTGAAATAAGCCGACCGAATCCTGAAAAAGCCCTTGTCGCAAGACAGGGGCTTTTTTTATTTTCGTTTTCTCAAACGCTCTTACTGAACAAAATTTATTCAGTAAGTTTGTATTTTCATTGCCGCTCGGCAATAGTTAATAAAGTGTTAATGAGTATAAATTCAAAACCAAGCTCATTAACCCACAACGTAATCACAGTGCGTTGCTGCGTAGCAGGTTGATACCGCGAGCATCGCATCATTCTGTCTCTGCCACCTCGATCAAGGAGGATGTATGCCTCGTACGGTTAACCCATCTGACTTCGACCAGAAGCAAAAAGAAGTCAGCCCTCCGGAGTATGCCCACACGCTGCCATGCAACAAGATCAGCGTGTCGACTCCGTTTCACTGGCTTGCGCTTGGACTCCATGATTTCATCCGCATGCCGTTAATCAGTGCTTTTTATGGTTTATGTTTTATGGCCGCCGCAATTGGTATTGTGCTGCTGGTGCAATGGCAAGGAACCCATCTGGTGATCCTGCCAAGCCTTGTGGTCTACATGCTGATTGGTCCGTTTTTGGCTCTCGGTTTGTACGCCGCCAGTTGGGAACGGGAAAAAGGCCATTCCGCAGGTCTGCTGCACTCCATCAAAGCGATTACGCGTAACTCCAGCTCACAATGGGCTTTTGCCGTCATGCTGGCGGTCTCCATGATATTCTGGATGCGCATCGCCGCACTGCTGCACGCACTCTATCCATCCGTTCAGGGCGCACCAATCACCGACTTCTTACCCTTCTTGGTTATCGGTTCTCTGGTGGGCTTTGTGTTCGCCTGTGTCATCTTCAGCATCTCTGCGTTTTCCATTCCGTTAATGATGGAACGCCGCGTGGATGTCATGACCGCGGTCTTTAGTAGTTTTAACGCCGTGAAATCGAACATTCCGGCCATGATCGTCTGGGCAGGAATCATCTGCGGCGGCCTCCTGATTGGATTTGCCACCTACGGTATCGGTATGTTATTCACTATGCCAATTCTGGGTTACAGCACCTGGCATGCCTACCACGCTATTATTAAGAAAAAACACAACTCCTAAGGTCTCCAACCTTACTTTGCAAATAGTGTTATGATTGCCTCAACAGTACGTTGAGGCTTTTTTTTGGAGATTTTTCTTGGTCGATTTTGAACTGCAGTACCGCGCTCAAACGCAAATTCAACGCTGTATCGACATCGCATCCCGCCACTTTGGCCGTGCCTTTGCTCAGCCCAAACTCAGCTTTCGTTTGCGCGGCAAAGTCGCAGGCAAAGCCTATCTGCAGTTATGGGAAATTCGTCTCAATCCGGTCCTGTTTGCGGAAAACCGTCAGGCCTTTCTGGATGAAGTGATTCCACACGAAATCGCCCACTTGATCACTTATGCCGTTTATGGCCGAGTCAAACCTCACGGTGCCGAATGGCAGCAAGTGATGACGCAAGTATTCGCCATTGCTGCCAACACCACGCATCGCTTTTCCGTGGAGTCGGTACAAGGGAAAACTTTTGAATATCTGTGCGCCTGCAATCGCTACCCGCTGTCGATTCGCCGTCATAACAAAGTTCTGCGTAATCAGGCCGTATATCGCTGCCAGCAGTGTCACCAAACGCTGACCTTCACTGGCAATCAACTGTCCTGAGAGCACTCCCTAATCTGTCGCACCGCACTTATGTTGCTGCATGAATGCAACCCCATGCTAGATTTCAGATTTTTGAGTGATAGACTGATAAAAATCATACTAAAACCAGTCTTTACTTATGTTTCGTTTTCGCTTGTTACTCACTGGCAGCCTGTTATTGGCCGCCTCTTTTGCGTGGGCGTCCGCGCCCGCTTCGTTTTCCCAGGCCAAAAAAGAGGCCGTGAAAATTTATCAGGATCATCCGGTCTCCTTTTATTGCGGCTGTGATATTCAGTGGCAAGGTAAAAAAGGCACGCCCGATCTGCAAGGTTGCGGCTATCAAGTCCGCAAGCAGAAAACGCGTGCCAGCCGGATTGAATGGGAACACGTAGTTCCTGCCTGGCAGTTCGGCCACCAGTTACAGTGTTGGCAAAAGGGCGGGCGCAAAGAGTGCAGCCGCAACGACACGGCGTTCAAGCGTATGGAAGCGGACCTGCACAACCTGACGCCAGCCATCGGCGAAGTGAACGGCGATCGTTCCAATCTCAATTTCAGCCAGTGGAACGGCACGGACGGCGCCACTTACGGTCAATGCGAAATGCAGGTCAATTTCCAGCAGCGTAAAGTGATGCCGCCGGAACGGGCGCGCGGCGCGATTGCACGTACCTACCTCTACATGAGCGAGGAATATGGTTTTCGTTTGTCCAAGTCCCAGACCCAACTGATGCAAGTGTGGAATCGCCAGTATCCGGTCGATAAATGGGAATGCGAACGCGATCAGCGCATTTTCAAGATTCAGGGCAACCACAACCCGTTTGTGCGCCAGCAGTGCCGCAGTTAAACCAATCTAAGGGCAATCATGACATCGCCCTTGTTTTTTTCACTTTGAGCATCCATGTTAGATGCCAGTAAACAGCGCAATTTCAGGAAAAACAGCATGCGAGTTCCCCGTATCTATCATCCGCAACCTATCACTCACCTTGGCCCGTTGGTTTTAAGCGAAGACGCTGCCGGTCATATCGCTCGCGTTCTGCGTATGCAGGAAGGTCAGGAAGTGCTGGTGTTTGACGGCAGCGGCGCGGAGTTTCCGGCCATCATCAGTGAAGCGGGGAAAAAGCAGGTCGTGGTTGATCTGGCCGAGCGCATCGAAACTAACCTTGAATCCCCACTTCATCTGCATTTGGGTCAGGTAATTTCGCGCGGCGATAAGATGGAATTCACCATCCAGAAATCCGTCGAACTTGGCGTCAATACCATTACGCCTCTGCTGTCTGAACGCTGCGGCGTGAAGCTTGATGCCAAACGTTTCGAGAAGAAACTGCAACAGTGGCAGAAGATAGCCATCAGTGCCTGCGAGCAATGCGGCCGCAACGTGGTGCCTGAAATTCGCCCCATCATGACGCTGGAAGAGTGGTGTGCCGAACAAACCGACGCACTGAAACTCAACCTGCACCCACGCGCCAAATATTCGATCAACACCCTTCCGGAGCCAGCGACCAAAGTGCGTCTGCTGATTGGTCCTGAAGGCGGTCTGTCGGCAGAAGAGATCGACATGACCCAGCAATACCACTTTGAAGAGACGCTGCTAGGCCCTCGCGTGCTACGCACCGAAACCGCAGCTCTTACCGCAATTACAGCCTTGCAAGTTCGTTTCGGCGATCTTGGCTAACGGAGATGAGCAATGATTAAACTCGGTATCGTTATGGACCCGATTTCGTCCATTAACATCAAGAAAGATTCCAGCTTCGCCATGATGCTAGAAGCGCAACGTCGCGGTTATGAGATTCATTACATGGAGATGAATGATCTACACTTAGATCAAGGCGTCGCCATGGCTGACACCAAAGTCGTCGAACTGAAAGAAGATCCAAATGGCTGGTACGAATTCAAATCGGAACAAACCATCGTGCTGTCTGAACTTGATGCTGTACTGATGCGTAAAGATCCTCCGTTTGATACCGAATACATCTACGCCACCTATATCCTGGAACGTGCGGAAGATGATGGCGCGCTGATCGTAAACAAACCGCAGAGCCTGCGTGACTGTAACGAAAAACTGTTCACCGCTTGGTTCCCGGAACTGACTCCAACCACCATTGTGACCCGCAAAGCAGAGAAAATTAAAGCGTTTCGCGAACAACATGGTGATGTGATCCTGAAACCGCTGGACGGCATGGGTGGCGCATCCATTTTCCGCGTCAAACAAGGCGATCCAAACGTTTCTGTGATCATCGAAACCCTGACTAACCACGGCCAGAATTACTGCATGGCACAAACGTTCGTCCCAGACATCAGTAATGGTGACAAGCGTATTCTGGTGGTTGATGGTGAACCAATGCCTTACTGCCTGGCGCGTATTCCGGCACAAGGCGAAACCCGTGGTAATCTGGCGGCCGGTGGACGCGGCGAACCACGTCCACTGAGCGAGACGGATCGCAAGATTGCAGAAACCGTCGCTCCGATACTAAAAGAGAAAGGCTTGATCTTTGTTGGCCTCGACGTTATTGGCGATAAACTGACTGAGATTAACGTAACCAGCCCAACCTGTATTCGCGAAATTGAGGCGGCGTTCGATATCTCAATCACTGGCAAACTCATGGATGCGATCGAGCGTCGCATTAAAGCATTGTCACTGTAAGGAGCATTAGCTCCTGAACGCTAGAAGGTTGGAGACAAGATGAATCTGACGAACCATTTTCTCGTAGCGATGCCAAGCATGAAGGATCCGTACTTCAAGCACAGTGTCATCTACATCTGCGAGCATAACGAAGAAGGCGCGATGGGGCTGATGATCAACGCGCCGATCGATATTACGGTCGGCGGCATGTTGCAGCAGGTGGAAGTCGAACCCGCTTATCCGCAATCACACGAAGACAGCCTGAAACGTCCGGTATTCAACGGCGGGCCGGTATCGGAAGATCGCGGATTTATTCTGCATCGCCCCAAAGATCATTACGAATCCAGCATTCGTATGACCGACGACATTGCCGTCACCACGTCCAAAGACATTCTGACCGTGCTCGGCACCGAAGCAGAACCGAGCGGATACATCGTCGCCCTTGGTTACTCTGGCTGGTCTCCGGGCCAGCTGGAAGATGAACTGGCGGAGAATTCCTGGCTGACGATTGAAGCCGATCCGGAGCTGATCTTTAACACGCCAATCCACGAAAAATGGAACAAGGCGATTCAAAAGCTCGGCATTAATCCGCACCAGTTGTCGACCCAGTCCGGCCACGCTTAATTGCAGCAGCGCTTCTCGAAGCGCTGTTTATTTTTACGTTTAGACCCACGAGAAACACCCTATGTCACGTACCATTATGGCGTTTGATTTCGGCACCAAAAGTATCGGCAGCGCAATCGGTCAGGAGATCACTGGCACCGCGTCACCGCTGAAAGCGTTCAAAGCCAATGACGGCATTCCGAATTGGGATGATATTGAAAAACAGATCAAAGAGTGGCAACCGGATCTGTTGGTGGTTGGCCTGCCAACCGATCTGCACGGCAAAGCGCTGGATACCATCACGCCACGGGCGAAGAAATTTGCCCAGCGCCTGCATGGCCGTTTTGGTTTGCCGGTTGAACTGCACGATGAGCGCCTCTCAACCACTGAAGCTCGCTCCGAACTGTTCTCGATGGGTGGCTATAAAGCATTGAGCAAAGGCAATGTCGATTGCCAGTCGGCGGTCATCATTCTAGAAAGCTGGTTTGAGAGCCTGTGGAACGAGTAACCCTGTTCCCCCAGCAACGTCCTCTGCGAACACAAAGAAAAACAGCCACTGTCGTGGCTGTTTTTTATTCCATGTCGATTTGCACATGATCCAGTGAACCGCTGCTGCTCACATCACCCCGCTGAGTCTTGAGCATCAAGCGCAGATCGTTGGCCGAATCGGCACAGTGCAGCGCATCCTGTTCGCTGATCTTGTTCTCGACCACCAACTGATACAACGCCTGATCAAAAGTCTGCATGCCAACCTCTTTCGATTTCGCAATGGTGCTTTTCAGCTCATGCAAATCGCCGCGTCGGATGATGTCCGACACCCGTGGACTGTTGAGCAACACTTCAAACACGCCGTGACGCCCTTGCCCGTTTTTATCGCGGATCAATTGCTGACCTACGACGCCTTTGAGGTTCATCGACAGGTCAAACAGAAATTGTTCACGCTGCTCTTTCGGCACCAGATGCAAAATACGTTCGAGCGCTTGGTTGGCGTTGTTGGCGTGCAGAGTGGCCATGCACAAGTGACCGGTTTCGGCGAAGGTCATTGCGTATTCCATGGTTTCACGGCTGCGGATCTCTCCGATCAAAATCATATCCGGCGCCTGGCGTAGCGAGTTCTTCAGCGCCACTTCATAGCTTTCAGTGTCCAATCCCACTTCGCGCTGCGTCACGATGCAGCGCTGGTGCTCATGGACAAATTCAATCGGATCTTCAACGGTGAGAATATGCCCGCTGCGATGCGTGTTGCGATAGCCAGTCATCGCGGCCATGGTGGTCGATTTGCCCGACCCTGTCGCCCCCACCACCAGCACTAAACCGCGTTTGGCAATCGAGAGATCTTTCAGCACCGCTGGCAGTTTGAGTTCATCAAAGGTCGGAATCTGCGTTTCGATGCGGCGAATCACCGCACCGGGTAGCTCGCGCTGAAAAAAGGCGCTGACGCGAAAACGCCCCAAATCACGCACGATGGCAAAGTTAGCTTCACGCGTCGCCAGATAGTCCGCATGGCGCGCTTCATCCATCATCGCAGCCAGCAGCGCGCTGACCTGCGCTTCATCCAGCTTCTCACCCTGCGCGCGCAGTTCACCATCGACCCGGTACAGCACGGGGGCGCCCACAGTAATATATAGATCTGACGCTTTATGCGTCATCATGCCTTGCAGGCACTCCTCGAGTTGCATCGTGTTCTCTCTTAAAACGCGGACATTTCCAGTTCAATTTTCTTCTGCACTTCTGCCGGATCCACCAGCCCTTGCGCGATCAACTGTTTGGCATGCTGCTCCATAGTCTGCATTCCATGGGAGGCGCCAGTCTGAATGATCGAATACATCTGCGCGACTTTATCTTCGCGAATCAGGTTACGGATAGCAGGCGTCGCCAACATGATTTCATGACACGCCACTCGCCCGCCACCCAGACGTTTGAGCAGTTTTTGCGCAATCACCGCACGCAGCGATTCTGACAACATTGAACGTACCATGTCCTTGTCGCTGCCCGGGAACACATCGATGATGCGGTCAATCGTTTTCGCCGCCGAACTGGTGTGCAGCGTGCCGAACACCAAGTGGCCGGTTTCCGCCGCCGTCAGCGCTAAGCTGATGGTTTCCTGATCGCGCAACTCACCGACCAGAATCACATCCGGATCTTCACGCAATGCGCTGCGCAGCGCGTTTTTAAAACTGTGGGTATCGCGGTGTACTTCACGTTGGTTGATCAAGCATTTGTTGTTACTGTGCACAAACTCAATCGGATCTTCGATAGTCAGCACATGCTTGTTATGGGTTGCGTTGATGTAATCGACCATCGCCGCTAACGTGGTTGATTTACCCGAGCCAGTCGGTCCGGTCACCAGCACCAAACCTTTTTCGTAATTGGCGATTTTGTGGAAAATTTCCGGAGCCTCAAGCTGGTCCAGAGTCGGGATCACGGTCGGAATGGTACGAAATACCGCAGAAGCGCCGCGCGACTGATGGAAAGCGTTGACACGAAATCGGCCGATGTCCGGTAATGCAAAGGAAAAGTCCACTTCCAGCTTTTCTTCGTACTCACTGCGCTGGGCATCATTCATAATTTCAAAAATTAATCGATGCACATCAGCGTGTGTAAACGCAGGTACGCCAAGCTTTCTCACTTCACCATCGATGCGTACCATAGGAGGAACACCCGCAGAAAGATGTAGATCTGACGCATTATGCTTTACACTAAATTCCAGTAACTCAGAGATATCCATCTATTTTCCTTAGTAAAGTCTGGCTATGAGTAGTATTCAACAAAATCTTGAACATATCACTTCACAGATCGAAAACGCACAACAAAAGTGTGGCCGTCCTCGAAGCTCTGTGCAACTTCTGGCTGTCAGCAAAACCAAACCGGTCGAGGCAATTCTCGAAGCGGCACAGGCAGGTCAGCGTGCCTTTGGCGAAAACTACGTGCAGGAAGGCTGCGATAAAGTGCAGTTTTTTGCCGAGCATCACCCGGAACTCGATCTCGAATGGCACTTCATCGGCCCGCTGCAGTCCAATAAAACCCGGCTGATCGCCGAGCATTTCGACTGGATGCACACCATTGACCGCGCCAAGATTGCACAGCGCCTGAGTGAGCAGCGCCCCGCTCATTTGCCGCCACTGCAGGTGCTGATTCAGGTCAACACCAGTGGCGAAGCCTCGAAATCCGGCATCAGTGAGAATGATTTATTTACACTTGCAGAATTGATTTCCGGCCTGCCAAACCTCACTTTAAGAGGATTGATGTCCATTCCGGAAAACGTGCCGGACTACCCGTCGCAACTGGCGGCATTTCGCCAACTGGCGGCATTGAAAGACCGGCTGGCCGAAAAATATGACAGCATCGACACTCTGTCGATGGGCATGAGTGGCGACATGGAAGCCGCAATTGAAGCAGGCAGCACGATTGTGCGGATTGGTACGGCGATTTTTGGTCAGCGTGACTACAGTCGCTCGTAACAATGCATCAACCCTATTTTTGATTTGGATGAGATCATGGAACAGAGAACCATCGCCTTTATTGGCGCAGGAAACATGGCGCACGCCATCATTGCAGGCTTAGTGGGCAGCGGCTACCCGGCGCAACACATAATCGCCACCGCACCGTCAGAGACGCGTCGCAAACCATTGGAAGACAACTATGGCATTCGTACCACCAGCGACAACCTGGCTGCGGCAAGCGAAGCTGACGTGGTGGTACTGGCGGTCAAACCTCAGTTGATGGCAGACGTATGTAAGCCGCTGCAAGTGATCGATTTTTCTAATAAGCTGGTGATTTCCATCGCCGCAGGTGTATCGGTGGAACGTCTCAACAGCATGCTCGGCAGTACACTGAATCTGGTGCGCGTGATGCCAAACACACCATCATTGGTGAATCGCGGCATGGCCGGGCTGTATGCGTCCGCGTCCGTGTCTGAAGCCGATAAAGCGTTCACCGCCGAACTGATGGCTGCGGTAGGCAAAGTGTGCTGGGTAGAACAGGAATCCGGCATCAACAGCGTGATTGCGGCAGCGGGCAGCGCTCCGGCGTACTTCTTCCTGTTTATGGAAGCAATGCAAGCCGAAGCGATGGCGCAAGGGTTTGATAAAGAAACCGCGCGCCTGCTGGTGCAACAATCAGCGCTGGGCGCCGCTGAAATGGTGCAAGCCAATCCTGACATCGAACTGTCAACGTTACGCGAACAGGTGACATCGAAAGGCGGCACCACCGCAGAAGCCATCCGTACCTTTAACGAACATCAGTTAACGGACATCGTGGCCAAAGCGATGCGCGCGGCAGTCAGCCGCGCTGAAGAGATGGAAAAATTATTTTAAACTGACGGTCACCCAGTGTTGAGTGACCACCATATGTAGTAAGGGCTTCTTATGAATGCAATGAGTTTTCTAATCTCCACCCTGTTTGATATTTATATCATGGTCGTGATTCTGCGAATCTGGCTACAGGCAGCGCGTGCAGATTTCTACAACCCATTTTCTCAGTTTGTGGTCAAAGCGACGCAACCCGTGGTTGGCCCACTACGTCGTGTGATTCCATCGATCGGCAGTCTGGATTTGGCCACTGTGCTATTTGGTTACGTGCTGTGTATTCTCAAATACGTCGCGCTGATCCTGATTGCGTCTCGCGGCGGCGTTGTGTTCAGTGCAGACTTCCTTCTGCTGGGTCTATTGTCGCTTGTTAAAGCGGCGGGTGGCCTGCTGTTCTGGGTACTGCTGCTGCGTGCGATTCTAAGCTGGGTCAGCCAGGGTCGTAGCCCGGTAGAATACGTATTCCACCAACTGACAGAACCGATGCTGGCACCAATTCGCCGCATTATTCCGGTGATGGGTGGCTTTGATCTGAGCGTGCTGGTGCTGTTTATCGCACTACAGTTTGCCAACTTCCTGATGGGCGATATCATCGGCCCAATCTGGTATCAGCTATAATGAAAGCAGCATGGTTTGAAGGGGACGATCTGCTGCTGCGACTCTATATTCAACCCAAAGCCAGTCGCGACAGCATTGTGGGGTTGCACGGAGATGAACTGAAGGTGGCGATCACCGCACCACCAGTGGACGGAAAAGCCAACGCTCATCTCAGTAAATACCTGGCCAAACAGTGTAAAGTTGCCAAGGGCCTGATCGATATAGAGAAAGGAGAACTGGGGCGTCATAAACAACTACGCATCCATACTCCGGCACAGATTCCGCCCGAAGTTCAAGCCATACTCGACTAAATAGCCAGTTCCCCGCCCTCATATGGTGGGGAATATTTTTTTCAAGAAGGAGAAAACCCATGCGTCAATGGATACTTGCCCTATTGCTCGCTTGTGCCGCGTTACCTGCCAATGCAGAGCAATTGATCAACATTAAGGATGTTGAGGTACACTACTCCGCTTTTAACTCAACGTTTCTGACGCCGCAGGTGGCGAAAAGCTACAAGCTGACCCGTAATGGTTATTCAGCGGTGCTCAACATCAGCGTGCTTGATACCAGCACTGCGGGTAAGCCCGCGGTAGAAGCGAAGCTGTCAGGTCAGGTGAAGAACCTGATCGGCAACATGCGCGAACTGGAGTTCAGCGAAGTCAAAGAAGGTAATGCGATTTACTATCTGGCAGAATTCCCGATCAGCAATGAAGAGGATCTCAGCTTTGATATTGATGTCAACGCAGGCCTCAAAGGCGCTGGAAAGCTGAGATTCACTCAGAAGTTTTACGTTGAGAAGTAACCTTTAACCGAAAAGAGAGTGCGATGAAGAAGATTGTATTAGCCACCGGAAACCAGGGCAAAGTACGTGAAATGGCCGACCTGTTGGCTGATTTTGGTTTTGATGTGGTCGCACAAAGCGAATTCAATGTCTCTGAGGTGGCCGAAACCGGCACTACCTTTATCGAAAATGCCATCATCAAAGCGCGCCACGCGGCCAAAGAAACGGGTTTACCTGCCATTGCCGATGACTCCGGTCTGGAAGTCGATTACCTTGGCGGCGCACCAGGCGTTTACTCTGCGCGCTACGCGGGTGAGGATGCATCCGATCAACAAAACCTGGAAAAGCTGCTCGATGCGATGAAAGACGTGCCAGAAGCGCAGCGCAGCGCACGTTTTCACTGTGTATTGGTTCTGATGCGCCATGAGAACGATCCGACGCCGCTGGTTTGCCACGGCAAATGGGAAGGTCGTATCCTGACACAAGCACACGGCAGCAACGGTTTTGGTTACGATCCGATCTTCTTCGTTCCGGAAGAGAACTGCGCATCGGCTCAGCTTGAACCGATGCGTAAAAAGCAGCTGTCGCACCGCGGTCAGGCGCTGAAAAAACTGTTTCAGGCGATTGAAGAGCAAAAGCAGTGATGTTGACTCCTCCGGCACTCAGCCTATACGTACACATACCGTGGTGCGTGCAGAAATGCCCGTATTGCGATTTTAACTCGCATGCTCTCAAAGCCGACATTCCGGAAGAGGAATACATTGATGCGCTGTTGGAAGATCTCGATACCGATATCGAGCGCTACCAGCTGGCGGGCGATCCGCGCCTGCTGCACTCGATCTTCATCGGCGGCGGCACGCCAAGCCTGATCTCGGCCGACGGCATCGGCCGCTTACTGCGCGGAATTGAAGCGCGTATCGCGTTTAAACCCGATATCGAGATCACCATGGAAGCCAACCCGGGCACCATCGAAGCCGAGCGCTTTGTCGGTTATCGCCACGTGGGTGTGACGCGTATTTCGATTGGGGTGCAGAGCTTTGAACCGGAGAAACTCACTCGTCTGGGGCGTATTCACGGTCGGGACGAAGCCGTCAATGCCGCCAAGCTGGCGCATCAGATTGGCTTAAACAGCTTTAACCTCGATCTGATGCACGGCCTGCCGGATCAGACGTTGGATCAAGCGCTGGCGGATCTCGATCGCGCCATCGAACTCACGCCGCCGCACCTGTCTTGGTATCAGCTCACCATTGAACCGAACACCATGTTCTACTTCAAGCCACCGACCTTACCGGACGACGATGCGTTGTGGGACATCTTCGATCTCGGTCATCAGAAACTGACCGAGGCAGGTTATGTGCAGTATGAGATTTCGGGTTACAGCAAACCGGGCTATCAGTGTCAGCACAATCTCAACTACTGGCGTTTTGGTGACTACCTGGGTATCGGTTGTGGTTCGCACGGTAAGCTGAGTTTTGCTGACGGACGCATTGTGCGCACCACCAAGGTCAAACACCCGCGCGGTTATCTGGCGGCGTACCAGAACCTGGCGAAGCCTTACCTCGACAGCGAACAACTGGTGGAGGATGTGGATCGTCCGTTTGAGTTCTTCATGAACCGCTTCCGCCTGATTGAACCGTGCCCGAAGGCCGATTTCAGCGCCACTACCGGCCTGCCAATCAGTGTGATTCAACCCACGTTGGACTGGGCTATCGAACAGGGTTATCTGAGTGAAAATGATACCCACTGGCAGATCACCGAGAAGGGCAAACTGTTTCTGAACGATCTGTTGGCAGCGTTTATGGCGGAAGAAGATTAATCCGCCATTTGCGTGAAAAAATCAGTATCCAGACTCTGCCACACATGCAGAGCGAAATAGGAATGATAAGGCGCGGCCACAGCAAGAAGCTCTGTTGGGGTCGCGTTTTCTTTTTCCGCAAACAAAGCCAGCCCGCGCTTTAACGAGGCATCACCTTGTGACCATACATTGGGGCGGCCAAAGAAAAAAATGGCAGTCATTTCGGCCGTCCACGGCCCGATGCCCCACAACTGGGTCAAACTGCGAATCAGCTCTTCATCCGTCATCATGGCCAGTTGATGAGTTTCAATCTGCTTGTCTTCCAACGCGCTGCGCACACCGCAAATGGTACGCACTTTAGCATTCGACAATCCGCAGCGGCGCAGTAACGTGCTGTTGGGTTCGGTAAACAGGTCAAACAGCGTCACATCATCGCTGAGCAGCGCTTCAACACGTTGCCAGATGGTTTTTGCCGCCTGATTGGAGAGTTGCTGGCCCGCAACGGAACGAGCCAGATAAGGAAAGAACAGCGCTTCAGGTTGCAGGTTCAGCGATTGCACACCATTGGTAGCAATCGCTTGATTGAGCAACGTATAGGGCTGCGTCGCGTTGAGCAGAGTCTGATGAATCTGGTGTGACATGTCCTTCGTCATAATCCCCGTCCCTGACAACCTGTCGTGAGCTTAGAAAATAGAACGACCGATCCGCTGCGCGAGTAGCTCGAGAGCTTTGGTGCCTGCCAGCGAGTTGCCGGACGGATCCAGCTCTGGCGACCAGACCGCGATGGTCATTTCGCCCGGCACGATGGCGATAATGCCACCGCCCACGCCGGATTTGCCCGGCATACCGACCCGATAAGCAAACTCACCAGCACCGTCATACAGACCGCAGGTGGCAAGCAGCGCATTAATCTGTTTGCTTTGCGTGGCCGTGATCACTGGCTCTTGTGTCAGTACAGACACGCCTTTGTTCGCCAGATAGCTGAAGGTTTTCGCCAGCTCGACACAACTCATTTTCAGCGCACAGGCGTGAAAATAGTTGGCCAGAACCGGCAGCACTTCGTTATCAAAGTTGCCAAATGAGCGCATCAGATAGGCAATCGCCGCATTGCGGTCGCTGTGCTGCATTTCCGAGTTCGCCACCACTTTATCGTAGATGATCTGCTCTTCGCCGCACAGTTGGCGCACAAATTCCAGCAAACGCTGACGCGGTGCCGATAATCGGCTGTGCAGCATATCTGCCACCACAATCGCGCCTGCATTGATGAAGGGATTGCGAGGAATGCCCTGCTCCATTTCAAGCTGAATCAAGGAGTTGAACGCTTGTCCGGATGGCTCTTTGCCCACCCGGCTCCACAGTTCTTCCGGTTGATACAAGCCCATGGCGAGCGTCAGGCTCAGCGCTTTAGAGATCGACTGAATGGAAAATCCTTCCTCAGCATCTCCCGCTGTGATCACTTCACCCTGATTGGTGTAGACCGCAATCCCCAGTTTATAATTCGGCACTTCTGCCAGTGCCGGTATGTAATCCGCGACTTTTCCTTGTCCGATCAGTGGGCGAACTTCATCCAATATGCTCGCCAGTAATTCTGGTGTCGGTTTCATTGTGTCGGCTTTACTTTCTTATTGTTATCGTCCCTATTCCAGCAGAGCACGCCATATCCGCGGCGATTTCCTGAGGAATACAGTCAAAAAAGCCAACATTGCAGCAATGTTGGCTTTCGTTCACGTTACGTGCCGGGCTAGTATCAGCCGCCCGGCCGCGGCTTGTCCAGTATTAACTGATGCGTTTGTATTTGATGTCCCAAACGCCGTGTCCCAGACGATGGCCACGCTGTTCAAACTTAGTCAGCGGACGCTCTTCAGGGCGCGGCACGAAGTCACCCTCTTGCGCGATGTTCTCGAAACCCGGCGCTTGATTCATCACTTCGATCATGTGTTCTGCGTAGTTTTCCCAGTCGGTCGCCATGTGGAATACGCCTTCACCCAGCATAAGCTTCTGGCGTACCATTTCAGCAAACTCAAGCTGAACGATGCGACGCTTATGGTGACGTTTCTTATGCCATGGGTCAGGGAAAAACAGTTGTAACGTGGCCAGACTGCTGTCTGGAATCATGTTGGCAAACACTTCCACTGCATCGTGACACATTACGCGCAGGTTAGTGATACCTGCTTCACGGGCAGACGCCAGACAAGCACCCACGCCCGGGCTGTGCACTTCGATACCGAAGAAATTTTTCTCGGGTGCGTTTTTCGCCATTTCAACCAGTGAGGCGCCCATACCAAAGCCGATTTCCAGTACCACAGGATTGTTGTTGCCAAACACCTGCTGCCAGTCAAGCAGACCATCCTGATAATCAATTCCCATCGTTGGCCAGCACTCTTTCATCGCTGCTTCCTGACCTTTCGTCAGGCGGCCTTCACGACGCACGAAACTGCGGATTTTACGCACAATTTTGCCGTCTTCGGTGAACTCGTTTTTGGTTACTTCAGTCATTGGTATTGCCTGTTCAATTTTTAGTCTCGACTCAAAGGGCTTGTGATTATCCAAAGAATTGCTTTGGGCGCAAGTGTTATTGTCGTCGAACGCCACTCCCGAGCAACGTGAGTTGGCGCTAAGTGCTTATCCCATCAACAAACACACTTCATTGCCTGCGCTCACCACGCTCTGAACCTTGCTCAACGAGGATGTTAATCGCGTGGCGATTTTGATCATATGTTTTACATCCTCGCCATTCTATGGTGCAATTTTGCCCCATAATTCCAATCAATATAGAGCAAGTTGTGACTCCTTTCGCTAAGGCAATTCTTACCTGGTATGACGCATACGGGCGCAAAAACCTGCCGTGGCAGCAGAACAAAACCGCATACAGTGTCTGGCTGTCGGAAATCATGCTGCAACAGACTCAGGTAGCGACCGTAATCCCTTACTACCAACGATTTATGCAGCGTTTCCCTACCGTAACCGATCTCGCCAGCGCCGAGCAGGATGAAGTGCTGCACTATTGGACAGGCTTAGGTTATTACGCCCGAGCGCGCAATCTACACAAAGCGGCCAAAATCGTTGCTGAGCAGTATCAGGGCGAGTTTCCAACCGATATTGAGCAGATGAATGCCCTGCCTGGCGTTGGCCGTTCAACGGCAGCAGCCGTACTCTCTTCGGTGCATAAACAGCCTCACGCGATTTTGGATGGGAATGTGAAACGTACTCTGGCGCGCAGCTTTGCGGTTGAAGGCTGGCCGGGACAAAAGAAAGTCGAAAATCAGCTGTGGCAACACGCAGAAGCTAACACGCCGCAATCAGATGTCGATAAATACAACCAGGCGATGATGGACATGGGCGCGATGATCTGTACCCGATCTAAGCCCAAATGCACCCTGTGCCCAATCGCAGAGATGTGCGTAGCCAATAAGCAAGGCAACCCGATCGATTATCCGGGCAAAAAGCCTAAAAGCGAAAAACCGGTCAAAGAAACCTGGTTTGTGATGCTGCATCACGGCGAAGATGTGTGGCTTGAACAACGCCCGCAAAGCGGAATCTGGGGCGGCCTGTTCTGTTTTCCGGAACACAGCGATGCGGCGATTGAATACGCGCTCGATAAGCGTGGCATTGGCGAAAAACAGGTGTTGTCGCAGAAACCACTGATCGCATTTCGCCATACATTCAGTCACTATCATCTCGACATTACACCGATTTTGCTGGAATTGTCCGGCAAACCCGACATCATCATGGAAGCCAACAAAGGTCTTTGGTATAACTTAAGCCAACCTGAAGAAATCGGCTTAGCTGCTCCGGTGAAGCAGCTATTGCAAAGTCTTCCGTACGAAATTCACACGAAAAAAAATTAAAGAGGAAGTCATTATGAGCCGCACTGTATTTTGTGTTCGATTACAAAAAGAAGCGGATGGCCTGGATTTTCAACTCTATCCGGGCGAGTTGGGCAAGCGTATTTTCGACAACATCTCGAAAGAAGCCTGGGCGCAATGGCAAACCAAGCAAACCATGTTGATCAACGAGAAGAAGCTCAACATGATGGATCCTGAGCACCGTAAACTGCTTGAGCAAGAGATGGTGAACTTCTTGTTTGAGGGGAAAGACGTTCATATCGAAGGCTACACGCCACCAAGCCAATAACAGAACACCTGTTATTGCTAAGGTTATTACGAAAGACATCATCACCTTCTGGTATGATGTCTTTTTTGTATCTGACCCCTCACCCAACCATCGCCGGGGAGCGCATGAGAAAGTTAGTCTATTGCTTTGCCGCCATACTGCTAGTGGGTTGCAGTCGTGAATTCGTCGAAAGTATTTATGACGTCAACTATGAGCCGACCAACCGTTTTGCGAAAAATTTGGCTCAGTTGCCTGGTCAGTTCGAAAAAGACACCGCCGCACTTGATGCACTGATCAACAGTTTCTCTGGCAACATCGAAAAACGTTGGGGAAGCCGCGAAGTAAAAATTGCTGGCAAAAGCAATTACGTCAAATACATCGATAACTACCTCAGCCGCGCGGAAGTCAACTTCAGCGACGGTAAAATCATCATTGAAACCGTCTCGCCGACCGATCCTAAAGGCCATTTGAAAGAGGCGATCATCACTACCCTGCTCACGCCCGACGATCCGGCGCACGTTGATCTGTTCTCGTCCAAAAACATCGAACTCAAAGGCCAGCCGTTCCTTTATCGTCAGGTGGTGGATCAGGAAAATCAGCCTATTCAGTGGAGCTGGCGTGCCAACCGCTTTGCCGATTATCTGATCGCCAATCAGCTCAAAGTGAAACAAGTCGATTTCAAAAAAGCCTATTACGTCGAAATTCCGATGGTGGCGGATCAGATTCAGATTCGCAGCTATCAGTACGCCGATATCGTGCAGCGCGCTTCGCGTAAATACGGCATTCCGGAAGATTTGATCTATGCGATCATCAAAACTGAAAGCAGCTTTAACCCATATGCGGTGAGCTGGGCCAACGCATATGGTCTGATGCAGGTTGTGCCGAAAACAGCCGGGCGCGATGTCTTTAAGCTGGTCAAAAACCGTTCCGGAGAGCCGACACCGGAATATCTGTTTAACCCGGAAAACAACATTGATACCGGCACCGCGTATTTCTACATTCTGAAAAATCGCTATCTGCGCGATGTACAAAACCCCACTTCGCTCGAATACAGCATGATTTCGGCCTACAACGGCGGGACGGGCGGCGTGTTAAATACGTTCAGTCGTGACCGTCAGCGAGCAATGAGAGACTTAAATGCGCTGCAACCGAACCAAGTTTATTGGGCATTAACCAAAAAACATCCGAATGCCGAATCACGCCGTTATCTGGAAAAAGTGACCCAATTTAAGAAAGAATTTAACGCAGGTTGAGAAAAAACAATCAGTTTGCTTAAAATAGCGCCAAACAAACCGTTTTTTGAATTTTTTTAGAAAAACTGGTTGACGGAAGAAGGGAAAATCCGTTTAATAGCGCTCCGTTGCCCGGATAGCTCAGTCGGTAGAGCA
>ERZ1673961.372-NODE-372-length-19400-cov-21.969294_pt1 | contig 19400 bp, 23 predicted proteins | sample MGYA00580189_ERZ1673961 | MGnify/ENA primary metagenome ERZ1673961 (study PRJEB41334, sample SAMN05608105) | rock metagenome | biome: terrestrial subsurface; feature: shale formation; material: shale | place: USA: Pennsylvania ... | reverse complement strand
GATGAGAGGGGGCTAATTGTATTTTAATTGTTTAGAGTGTTATGATAAAATCTTTTTATACCTTGGTAAAAAGGAGGGACCCAATGGATAAAGAGATTAAGTTCTTGATAAAATTTATTCCTGAAGAAACCTATGTGGATAGCTTAATTGATAATGGAGAGCTTTTCATGAGGCCATTAGGATATTATGCAGAATTAGAAAAACAAAGTAATGATAAAACAAGAGGCGACAGAAGAGAAGGGCTCCTACTTGACTGTATACGGGTTTGTGCCAATTATCCCATTTATTGTATGTACAGTGTTTTTAATGATGATGTAATTCCAGAGGGTATCCTCATTAACAAACGTGCTATACAAGAATTTTTCCCTGATGGCACAGGTCATTTTGCTATCATAAATTACGAAGATTTTATATCAAATCTAAACTCTGAATACTTTGATGGACACGCAGCTATGGCTGATCTTGTAAATTATGGCTCTGTTGATTGGAAAGTTCAACAACAACTATTAACTACCGATCCACAGAGAGCTGCCTTTATAAAAGGTTCAAATTATTCATATCAGCAGGAGTTCAGGCTGATAGTTTCAAAGAAGCTATCAATGATAAAGGATGAAATAGCTATAGAAGATTACAAAAAGATACACGGCGTAAATTTTCCTCATGATTTTCAAAAATACTCAGACTATGCTGCTCGAGTTGGTAATTTACAAAGTTACGCGAAAAAGTACAGTATAAAAGATTTATTTGAATATGATTATGAATACTTCATATTGAAGACAAGTTAAAATAGTCACCTGTTAAGTGCACCTAGTTCTATAGGTGCTTTTTTCATGCCCATTATAAGGAGAGTGATGTCCATGGGAATACTGCAAGGAATATTTAAGGCTCGTGACAAGCCTAAAAATACTCTTTCAGGAAGCTATTACAGCTTCTTTTTTGGAAGCACCAGTGCTGGGAAACCGGTTAATGAGCAAACCGCCATGCAAATGACCGCAGTGTACAGCTGCGTAAGAATCTTATCGGAGACCTTAGCTGGTTTGCCTCTTCATGTTTACAAATACAATGATTCAGGTGGCAAGGAGAAAAATCTAAAACACCCGCTATACAAGCTGCTTCATGATGAGCCAAACCCAGAGATGACTTCTTTTGCGTTTAGAGAAACGCTGATGAGTCATCTTTTATTATGGGGAAATGCCTATGCTCAGATTATTCGAAATGCACGTGGTGAAGTGGTTTCCCTCTACCCACTGATGCCAAACAAAATGACGGTCGATCGCGATTCAAGTGGTCGGCTTTTCTATTTGTATCAGCGTGGCAGCGAGGATGCTCCTACTCTCGGTAGAGAACATCAGGTGTATCTATCACCATCAGACGTCCTTCATATCCCCGGACTTGGCTTTGATGGGCTGGTAGGCTATTCACCCATTGCCATGGCGAAAAATGCTGTGGGTCTTGCCATTGCTACGGAAGAATATGGAGCTAAGTTTTTTGCTAATGGTGCATCACCTGGTGGCGTCCTGGAACACCCTGGTACCATTAAGGATCCTCAGAAGATTAAAGAATCCTGGAACGCAGCCTACCAAGGAAGCGGCAATGCCCACCGGGTGGCTGTCCTTGAAGAAGGTATGAAGTATCAGCCTATTGGTATTTCACCTGAACAGGCACAGTTTCTTGAAACCAGAAAGTTTCAGATCAATGAGATCGCTCGTATCTTCAGAGTGCCCCCTCATATGCTTGCTGATCTTGAGAAATCATCCTTTAGTAACATCGAACAGCAATCACTTGAGTTCGTAAAATACACTCTCGATCCTTGGGTGGTCCGCTGGGAACAGTCCATGTGTAGAGCGCTTCTCATGGAAAGCGAGAAACCTAATGTATTTATCAAGTTTAATGTGGATGGTCTGCTGCGTGGCGATTATGTCAGCCGTATGAGTGGTTATGCCACTGCTCGTCAAAACGGATGGATGAGCGCCAATGATATTAGAGAACTTGAAAATCTGGATAGAATCCCAGAGTCACTAGGTGGCGATCTCTATTTAATTAACGGTGCGATGACAAAATTACAGGATGCAGGCGCGTTCGCAAATATTAAAGAAACGGAGGAACCTAAATGAAGAAGTTTTGGAACTGGGCACGAGATGAAAACACTGGTGTCCGAACACTCTACCTAGACGGCGTAATTGCCGAAGACTCATGGTTTGACGATGATGTCACCCCTAAGGCATTTAAAGCAGAGCTTACTGCCGGTGAGGGTGACATTGTTATTTGGCTTAATTCTCCAGGAGGTGATTGCATTGCTGCAAGTCAGATTTACGCCATGCTGATGGATTACAAAGGCACTGTTACCGTAAAGATTGATGGTATTGCAGCTTCAGCAGCCTCAGTCATCGCCATGGCAGGGACAACGGTGCTCATGGCACCAACTGCCCTTATGATGGTCCATAACCCCCTTACCGTGGCCATTGGGGACAGCGAGGAAATGAAAAAAGCCATCGCCATGCTTTCTGAAGTTAAGGAGAGCATCATCAATGCCTATGAAATAAAAACGGGCCAGTCAAGGACAAAGCTTTCTCATCTTATGGATGCAGAGACCTGGCTTAATGCGAAGAAGGCCATCGAACTTGGTTTTGCTGATGGCATCTTGGAGGATGAAAAGAAAAGAAATCAGACTGAGGATTTCACCTATGCCTTTAGCCGCAGAGCTGTTACCAACTCACTGCTGGATAAGGTAAAACCCAAACTAGCAAAAGAGAATACTGGTACCCCAATTGAGTCGCTTGAGAAGCGGCTTTCGTTGATTGGGCACTAAATTTTAGGAGGAAAACACTATGAATAAAATTCTTGAACTACGTGAAAAAAGAGCAAAATCCTGGGAAGCTGCTAAAGCATTCCTGGACACCAAAAGAGGTACAGATGGAATAGTATCTGCTGAAGACACTGCAACCTATGAAAAAATGGAAGCAGATGTGGTTGCCCTTGGTAAGGAAATCGACCGACTTGAAAAGCAGGAAGCACTGGATCGTGAGCTTTCAAAGCCACTTAACACGCCACTTACCGGAAAGCCTATCTTCCAAGGCATGGAATCCAAAGGCGGTAGAGCTTCTGCAGAATACCAGAAAGCTTTCTGGAATGCCATGCGTACTCGTTCTGGTGAAGGGCTTGATCCAGTGATTAAAAACGCACTACAGATTGGAACTGACACTGAAGGTGGTTACCTTGTACCGGATGAATTTGAGCGTACTCTTATTGAAGCCCTGGATGAAGAGAATATCTTCAGAAAGCTGGCCAACGTCATCTCCACTTCTTCAGGAGATCGTAAGATTCCCGTTGTGGCATCCAAAGGTACCGCTTCTTGGATTGATGAAGAAGGTGCAATTCCTGAAAGTGATGATAGCTTTGGTCAGGTTTCCATCGGCGCTTACAAGCTAGGTACCATGATCAAGGTATCTGAAGAGCTTCTAAATGACAGCGTCTTTAATCTTGAAAACTATATCGCAAGAGAGTTTGCAAGACGTATCGGTAACAAGGAAGAAGATGCTTTCTTCACAGGAGATGGTTCTGGTAAGCCTACTGGAATCCTTGCCGCTACCGGTGGTGCACAAATTGGTGTAACCGCTGCAAGTGCTACAGCTATTACCGTTGATGAAATTTTGGACCTCTTTTACTCTCTTAAATCGCCTTACAGAAACAAGTCCGTGTTCGTTATGAACGATGCCACTATTAAGGCAATTAGGAAGCTGAAAGATGGTCAGGGTCAGTATATCTGGCAGCCTTCACTTCAGGCCGGAACACCAGATACCATTTTGAACAGACCTGTCTACACTTCATCTTACGTTCCTACCATCGCTGCATCTGCAAAGTCCATCATCTTCGGTGACTTTGGCTACTACTGGGTAGCGGATCGTCAAGGCAGAGTATTCAAGAGACTTAATGAGCTCTATGCAGCTACTGGTCAGGTAGGCTTTGTTGCTACTCAGCGTGTGGATGGAAAGCTGATTCTACCTGAAGCCATTAAAGTGCTTCAGCAGAAAGCGTAATGGAGGTGCCCTATGAGTTATAACACAAAGAATTATACCGAACAGGGCGGTGAAAAAACCGTCATTGGTGGAACTCTTGAAATCAAGGAAGGGGCGGTCGTTACTGGCCTCCCCATTCTTGATAATCAAGCTGCAAGTACTGCTGCCACAGTAGAAGATTTGGTAACGGATTTTAATGCCCTTCTTACCAAACTTAAGGCTGCAGGGCTTATGATTTCAGACTAATGAAAGGATGGTGGCGGTATGACACTGCTGGAAAAAGTAAAAGCAAATCTTATTCTTGATCACACGGCTGATGATGAACTCCTTGAGATGTACATCACCGCCGCCACGAGGTATGCAGAAAGCTATCAGCATCTTCCTGAGAACCACTACGTGGAAGCAGTTATGCCAGCCACCACACAGCAAGCCATCATTATGCTGTCGTCCCACTTTTATGAATCCAGGGACGGCAGCACAGGTGGTTTCTTTTCAGATAATGTACAGGCGGGCCAGCAGGTTTGGAATACGGTAAATTTACTGCTCAGGCTTGATCGGGATTGGAAGGTGTAGCGTATGAGCTTTGGAAAAATGAATACCTTTATAGATATTATTTCTGTTGAAACAGTAAAAGACAGTGAGGGTTTTAGTAAACCCACTGATACCATTGTTGCGTCTGTTCGTGCCTATAAGGAAGACCGTCACGGGAATGAAAAATGGGCCAATAGAGCAACATTCTCTGAAGCCACCGCACTGTTTTGCTTTCGTAAGATACCGGATATTCTGGTGTCTACTAAGATGGTCATTGCGTGCAGTGATGGACGATACGAAATCACAAGTGTGGAGGATGTAAAAGGAAAAGGTATGTATATTGAAGCTTTGGCGAAAAAGGTGGTGGCATCAAGTGGCTAAAGCAGATGTTAAAATGCCGGACGATTTTCTTCTAAAACTTTCAAAGCTGGGTGATAAGACAGATGAAATTATACCGAAGGTACTGGAGTCAGGAGGAGAAGTAGTTGTAGAAACAGTAAAGTCAAATTTACAAGGGACTATTGGAAGTGGAACAAAAGAAAAAAGCCGGTCTACAGGTGAACTAGTCGATTCCCTTGGTGTCTCCCCTGCTAAGCTTGATCGAAACGGTAATTTCAATGTAAAAGTGGGTTTTAAAGAACCAAGAAGAAATGGTGAAAGCAATGCCAAGATAGCCAATATCATAGAGTATGGGAAATCCGGTCAACCACCAAAACCATTTTTAAAGCCTGCAAGAAGAACTTCAAGAAAAGCCTGTATAGAAGCAATGAAACAGCGATTTGATAAAGAGGTGGATAAAATATGAGCATCTTAAAAGAATTAAATCTCATAGCAGATATGTGTAGCATTCCAGTAGAGACAGGTGTTTTTTCTGGTGTGCCTCCTGATGTTTATCTTGTAATCACACCTCTTGTCGATTTGTTTGAGGTTCATGCTGATAACAAGCCTGAATATGAAGTGCAGGAAGTTAGACTTTCCCTATTTGTAAAAGGTAACTATATAGGCATTAAAAATAATTTAGTCCGCACTCTTTTGGGTGCGGATTTTACAATAACAGACCGCAGGTATATCGGCCATGAAGATGATACCGGCTATCACCACTATGCCATTGATGTGGCAAAACCCTATGAATTTAAATTAGAAATGGAGGAATAAAACATGGCTACAATTGGTCTTGATAGACTTTATTATGCAAAAATCACCGAGGATGCAAGCGGTGATGAAACCTATGAAACCCCGGTGCCCTTGGCAAAAGCCATCAGTGCAGAACTGTCGGTAGAGCTTGCTGAGGCAACGCTTTATGCCGATGATGGTGCAGCTGAAATTATTAAAGAGTTCAGAAGTGGCACATTAGCACTTGGTATTGATGATATTGGAGTGACTGCCGCAGGAGATCTTACAGGAGCAACCATTGATGACAATCATGTGCTCATTTCAACCAGTGAAGACGGCGGTGACCCTGTTGCGGTAGGCTTTAGGGCTAAAAAAGCAAACGGAAAGTATCGTTATTTTTGGCTGTATCGTGTCAAGTTTGGTATCCCAGCAACTAATCTGGCTACTAAAGGCGATAGCATTACCTTTTCAACTCCAACCATTGAAGGGACAGTGCTACGCAGGAACAAATTGGATGGTCAGGGCAGACATCCTTGGAAAGCAGAAGTTAACGAGGGTGATGAAGGAGTCACACAATCAATTATTACCGAATGGTACAACGAAGTATATGAACCTACATTTGCCGCCTCTGGTGGCACTGAAGAATAGGAGGATGTTCCATGGATAACGAACGCAGCGCAAAGATTACTATCAGTGGTCAGGAGTATGAACTTATTTTAACGACTAGGGCAACAAAAGAAATTGCAGGAAGATATGGTGGGCTTGAAAACCTGGGTGAAAAGCTCATGAAATCAGAAAACTTCGAGATGGCACTGGATGAGATTGTCTGGCTGATTACATTAATGGCCAATCAAAGTTTGCTTATTTATAACCTACGAAATCCGAATGATAAGAAGAGTCTTCTCACTCAAGAAGAGATTGAACTTCTTACTTCACCTTTGGAGCTTGCCACATATAAAAACGCACTGATGGAAGCGATGTTTAAAGGGACGAAACGAAATATTGCATCGGAAGATGACTCAAAAAACGCACAAACCGGGTAAATGAGGAGGAGCTCTTTACCCGGCTTTTATATTACGGAACAGTCCATTTAAATCGTACTGAAGAGGAAACATGGCTAACACCTCTTGGGCTTTTGATGGATTTATGGGAATGTCACAAACAGTTCCTTGGACTGAGCAAGCAAAAAAGGGAGATTTCCATAGATGATGTTATTCCCTATGGAATTTGACTAGAACATCCTTGACAATGGTGCGAAATCGTACTATACTAAATATAGTACGATTTCGCACTAAAATCGAGGAGGTTATCAAATGAATTATAAAGAGACTATGTCGCGATTAAATAAGTCGCTCAATAATATTGATTCAGCTTATGCGAAGATTGCAAAAAACCATGGGTTGACTTTTAACTCTTTAATGATGCTGTATTTGTTAGAGGAATCTAAAAACATTACGCAAAAACAGATATGTGACACGTTACATCTTCCGAAGTCTACTGTTCATAGCATTTTATCTGATTTTATTAAACAACAATACGTCACCCTCGTAGCTGGGAGTAACAAGAAAGAAAAATTTGTTATTTTTACTGAAGAAGGAAGAGGCTTTTTTTCTAAGATTTTCGAAGAAACCGAACGATTTGAGAAAAAGGTGCTTTCCTCATTGGGAGAAGATACCTGTTTATTTCTTATTGAAACAGCAGAAAAGCTTAGTGGTATTATCAAAGATGAAATTGCAGAAATAAGTGATAGTGAGGTGTGAAGCATGGAAGTGAAAATCAAGCAATTACAGAGAAAAGATTTTGGTAAAGTTATCGACTTTGCTATCAAAGGAATGAATTTTAACAGATATGTTGATAACCCACTAGCACTTCGTTTATACGGCAGATATTTTCTGTATTTGGAATTGGAACGTGCATCACAGGTAGTTGCGGCATATATAGGAGATCAGCTTGTGGGTATTCTAATGGCTGATATGAAAAATGAACCGAAGCAGTATTCCTCTTTTTGGAGAAAACTCTATGTGAAAATGTTCAAAGCAATTATGGCGGTTGTTGTTAAAGGAGGAGCAGATATATATGACGAAGCAAACAAGGCGATGTATCAAAAATATTTAAATAGAGCTATTCCTGATGGGGAGATTTGCTTTCTTGCAGCAGATCCTACCATACACGGTAAGGGAATCGGAACAAAACTGCTTGAAGAATTAAGCAGACGAGAAAAAGGTAAACTGATTTATTTATACACAGATGATAATTGTACTTACCAATTTTACGAACACAAAGGATTTGAAAGGTCAGAAGAAAAAGAAATTAAAATGGAGCTACAAGGAAAAGCTGTATCGCTTACTTGTTTATTATATAGCAAACGATTGTGATAAGTTTTAGCACCTAAAAAATAGGTGCTTTTTTTATACTCGGAGAGATCCGGGTATTTTTTATGCCCGTTTTAGGAAGGAGGCGGTGATTTTGGCAGATAACTTTGGGCTCAAAATTGGTGTTGAGGGCGAGAAGGAATTTAAAAGTGCACTTCGTGACATCAATCAGACATTTAAGGTTCTGGGATCTGAGATGAAACTGGTATCCTCACAGTTTGATAAGCAGGATAAATCTGTCCAGGCCTTAACGGCAAGAAATGAAGTTTTAAATAAGGAAATAGATGCACAAAAGAATAAAATCGGTACTTTGGAAGCTGCCCTTAAAAATGCCGCTGAATCCTTTGGTGAAAATGATAAAAGAACACAGGCTTGGCAAATCCAGCTTAATAATGCCAACGCTGATTTAAATAAGATGGAACGGGAGCTTGATGAAAATAACAAAGCACTAAATGAAGCCAGTGAAGGTTTTGATGAAGCAGGAAATGAAGCGGATGATTTTGGTGATGAGATAAAAAAGAGTGCCAACGTTGCAGATGATGCGGGAGGAAAATTTGAGAAACTAGGCAGTATTGTCAAAGGAATCGGTGTGGCAATCGGAGCGGCTATGGCTGCCATTGGAACTGCCGCAGTTGCCGCAGGTAAAAAGCTTTATGACATGGCTAATGATGCTGCCGCAGCTGGAGATGAGATTGATAAAGCAAGTCAACGTATTGGACTTTCCAGAAAAGGCTATCAAGAGTGGGACTATGTGCTTTCGCAAAATGGTGCAAGCATATCTACTTTAGAAAATGGCATGAAAAAACTAAATAACACGGTTGATGATGCCATCAATAGTAGTACTTCTGCCACTGATAAATTCAGGCGATTAGGAATTTCGATGGAAGATCTCCAAGGGAAATCAAGAGAAGAAATCTTTGAGATGACGGTGAGAGGACTGCAGGGTATTGCTGATGAAGGCGAAAAAGCGGCCATTGCCAATGATCTCCTTGGAAACTCATCCGTGGAACTAGCAGCTCTTTTAAACCAAACTGCAGAAAGCACAGAAGACTTAAAGAACAAAGCTAGTGAGCTAGGGCTGGTGATGAGTGATAAATCCATCGATGCTGCAGTCGAGTATACCGATGCCATGGATAATCTTACCCGTTCTTTTACCGGTGTGAAAAACAATATCACTTCCCAACTCCTCCCCGGCTTTACCATGATCCTTGATGGTCTTACAGGTCTAATCACAGGACAAGAAGGTGCAGCGGAACAGTTAAAAGAAGGAGCCAAAGAAACAGTAGAGCAGATAGCAGTAATTCTTCCCCAAATCTTAGATGTGGTCACTGGACTGATAGCTGCCATTGCAGAAGTTGCTCCTGAGCTAGTCATTGCTCTTGTTAACGGTATTTTGGATAATTTACCAACACTGATTGATGCAGCGACAAATATTATTATGACCATAGTGGGCGGTCTTATTGAGGCATTGCCTCAAATAACTCAAGGGGCGCTTCAGTTGGTACTAACGTTAGTGGATGGAATCATTGCCAATCTCCCTGCCCTTGTTGAAGCGGCACTTGTGATGATTGTTACCCTTGCCACTGGCATTGGTGAAGCACTGCCGGAACTGATTCCGTCCATCGTAGAAGCCGTGATTTTGATTGTAGAAACATTGATTAATAATCTGGATTTGGTCCTAGAAGCGGCTTTTCAAATTATCAGTGGTTTGGCACAAGGTATCTTAAATGCACTGCCTACCTTAATTCAGGCTTTACCACAAATTATAAGTAGCATTATTACTTTTATCACCACAAATCTACCTAAGATTATTGAGATGGGTGTTCAGCTTACTATTCAGCTTGCGGCAGGATTGATTCGGGCTATTCCTCAGTTAGTGGCACAAATTCCTCAGATTATTACAGCATTAGTGACTGGTTTAGGAAAAGCCATACCGGCCATTATTGATGTGGGTAAAAACATCGCCAGAGGGCTCTGGGACGGTATTGCCTCCATGGTGACTTGGCTTAAAAACAAAGTCAGTGATATGGTTGGTGGAATTGTCAAAGGAGTTAAGGGACTTTTAGGCATCCGATCTCCATCTCAAGTTTTCGCTGGTATTGGTGAAAACATGGGTGAAGGTATCGGTGTAGGATTTGAGAAGGCCATGGATGATGTTAGTGAAGATATGCAAAAGGTCATCCCCACAGATTTTAATTTAGACTCCGATGTAAATGTAAATGGTGGTGCAGGTGGCGGATATGGAATGCTTGGTGGCTCTTTAATTACCATTCAGCAGATGATTGTACGCAGTGAAGATGATATTCGAAAGATATCACAAGAACTTTACAATTTAATGCAGACCGGTTCTCGAGCACAGGGGCGCTTTATAACAACGTAAAGGAGGACGATGTATGGGATTTATTTATAACGGCATTAGTTCAAAGGACATGAAGATAAAAGCAAGACTCACAAGCTGGCAGGCATCGCCCGCCCTTAGAAACTCCTATGAAATGGTGCCGGGGAAAGCAGGTGTTGCTGATTTTGGTTGTGATAGCTCAGAGCGAATCATCATCGTTAATTGTAATGTATACCCACAAAAAAGTTTTGCTGAGCTGGTAAATGTATTGGATGGGTTAGCTGAATGGCTAAACCCCATGAATGGTTTGAAGCAACTTGTATTGGATGATATTCCAGATCGTTACTTTTATGCCCGTCTTACTGAGCAGGTGGATTGTGAGAGGCTACTTAGAACGGCAGGGGCATTTGATCTTAAGTTTATATGCCCAGATCCTCATGCTTATGCTCTGACAGATGAGCAATTTACAATTTCCAGTGAAGGCAACCATGAGATTGAAAGATTAACCGGAAATGCTGACTCAGAACCCGTCTATCAACTTAAGGGGACAATTAACAGTTCATCCTCTACCTATATCTCGATTACAACAAATGGTGAAGAATTACGAGTTGTTGGAGCTTTGACAGCAGATGAAGTTCTTGTCATTGACAGTGGACTAGTGACAGCTAAAATAACGGATACAAACGGAAACACATTGAGAAATGGTTTACCAGGCTTGGATGAGCTGAATTTTCCTGTTCTTCATAAGGGAGATAATGAAATAGCAATCACTGTGGCGGGAGCAACATTTTCTGAATTAAGGATTCTGGCTAAGAGCAGATGGAGGTGATCAGGTGGCCATTAAGTCGATTTTAACAGTGCAAACAGATTTCACAGGCGAGTTTCCAGTAAGTGATCAGACCGTTGGACTTTGGCGATTTAATGAATCAGTGCCAGATGGAAACACCATGCTTTTAGATGCGTCAGGCAATAACAGAAACTTCTTTGTATCCGGATGGTCCGGAACTTCAGCTAGTTTGGTTTTAGGTAGACTTGGGAGATTTTTCAGGCAAAACATTATCAATCCTACAAGTGAAAGAACCCATTTAGTGGCTACCAATGACGGTAGCTTTTTTAGTGATTTAGGAGAAAAAATCGTAGTGGGTGGATGGATTAACCCGACAACTTATTCCATTGGTCAAAATTTCATTCCCATTTTTAATACCAGACATGGACCAGGACAGCCGATTTTCTATGTTTCCTTATACCAAGGCAGATTAAGATTAATGCTTTACAATGCATCGGGTTCGCTGATTTATGATCAAACGGAAACACCAAGTATTACCCTTAGGAATAATGGTTGGTATTTCATAGCGTCCATTATTGAAGTAAATAGCAAAAGAGTACAAAATTTGGTCTGTGACCGAAGTGATGGTGCTATTTGGCAATCGCCCCTTAGAACTTTTACGGGAGATTTGAATCAAAACTGTGTAGCTAATATTGTCATGGGAATGCTCGCTGATACTTATTATTACGCGGGCGGATTTGATGATTGGTTTTATGAAAAGAATTCTACACTTACCATGGAGGAGCTTATTTCCTACTTCAAATCTTCTATCTTGGCAAACGGTGGTGACAGTGCCTCTGATGTAGATGCCCTAACGGAACCGGGTACTGTTATGCTGAAGGCAACAAGTGGTGTTTATGCTCAAAATGGTCAGCTTTATACAACCGCAGTTGCTTGTAGTCTTGCAGGAACAGGAAGAGTATCAGTTACCAGCGAATACACAGCAGGGGTAACTGCCATCTCCCTTGTTGAAACCTCCACCTCTGATGATTTAGTCAGTTGGACACAGTGGCAGTCAGTGGGACCCAGTGGAGAACTTCAGTCACCGAATAGAGCTTATATTCGTTATCGAATTACTTTGACCACTCAAGATACAACAAGAACACCTAAGCTTATAGAAATACAGCTTCATGATATTCCGAAACCACCTTATGAGAGGCTCGGATTTGCAAGACCCGTTGTTTTGGATACCAACGGTGCGTGGGAAGCGGTGTTAGAAAATGCCTTTGACATCATTGTAACCAGTGAGGTAAATGGCGCCGATATCTTGGAGTTTAAGTTGCCATTTCATGATTCCAAGCGAGAGTCCCTAGATAATGAGAAACAGGTGCAGATTGTAAATGATGTGTACCGAATTCGAACCACGACAGATGAGAAAACTTCTGATGGACGAGTGATTACACAAGTGTATGCGGAAGCTGCCTTTTATGATCTTTCATTCAGCGCGGCAAAAGAGCCGATGGATTTTGTCGCTGAAACACCAGAGGCTCCTATACATTATGCCTTGCTTGGTACAGGGTGGGCTTTAGGGAACGTAACGGTAAGTACAAGGAGAACATGGCAATCTACGGAGAAAAACGCGCTATCAATTCTTCGAGCCACACAGAACATTCATGGTGGAGATTTAATATTTGATAGTGCCAATAGGTTGGTGCATCTTTTGACATTTGGTGGTACAGACAGTGGAGCCTTGTTTTGCTATAGAAAAAACATGAAAAGCATACAAAGGGTAGTAGATACAAGAAGCTTAATCACTCGACTTTATGCATATGGAAAAGATGGGATGACATTTGCCTCTATTAATGGAAATAAAGAATATGTGGAGGACTACAGTTACTCATCAGAAGTAAGAGTGGCAACCCTTGATGCCTCATCCTTTAGCAATCCTTATCAGATGCTCGAGTTTGCTAATATGCGATTAGCACAGTATTCAAGGCCTAGAATTTCCTATGTTCTTTCAGCTATGGATTTATCTGTGCTGACGGGATATGAACATGAAGCTTGGAATTTAGGTGATATCGTTACCGTGGATGATAAAGACTTAAATTTGTCAGTAAAAACTCGTGTGGTGCGCAGGCAGTACAATCTACAAGAGCCATGGAAAACAGTACTGGAGCTATCCACCACCTTAAGAGAATTAGGGGATGCATCTGCTGGGTGGGATAAAGCTGCCGATATTTTATCCTCAGCCGATGTCCTTGACAGGCAGGAAGTAAAAGATTTAGTTCCCTTTAACCATCTGAGAAATTCAAGAGCCGATGACGGGATCACCTACTGGCTCAATTCAGGGTTTGATGTTGATCCAAACAATGGTGTCTCAGGAGATGCTTCCTTTAAAGCTGATGGGGTTTTAGGCATGACAAAAAGTCTATCCCAAACTATCTATCCAGCAAGTAGGAGGAGTTACACATTCTCAGCTCAGATTGCATCAGAGAATCTTCAAAAAGGCCCTAATGGGCAAGTCGGCATTGAAGTTATGATTGAATACGAGGATGGTACAACCGAAACAAGGTTTATTGATCTCTTTTAGGAAGGAGTGGTGCTATGGCTTATTTTTTCCATACAGCTCATGTTATCTCACCGCGAGGGTTTAGCAAGATAAAGGCTCTAACCATTCGTATATATGTTTCTGATTGCACAGGCGCAGTATTCTTTACTGATATGCTTTTGCAAGGAGGCTCTATTGCTACAGGCTGGACTCCCCATGTATCAGAAATTAAATGGACACTAGATGGGTAGGTGGTGATATTGTCAGTTTCTTTTACTAGATTTGCAGAGACCATTCATTGCAAAGAAGAAAAGCGTGTTGTTAGCATAACGGTGGAACTACTTTTAGAAGACTGCACTGGTACGGTTTATTTTACCGACATTCAAGCGCAAGAAGGAGACCGCTTGACGGGTTACACAATCAATACAGAAACCATGCTCCAGAAATTTAGGCAGAATAATAGCATTGTGCCTGTTCGTTTTTATAACGGAGTGGTTCGTAGTAGTGAAACAATCATTCTCTTTAATCTCGGTAAAACCTCAGCTGGTCTTGATTGTCACATTTACCCGATACAGGGTATGCAAGCAGGAGGTATTGAGTTATCTCAAGGAGCTGGAGCACATAAGGTTAAGTTTAAAGATTCCATAAACCCAGGAGACACACTTTCTCTTTTAGCCTCTACCAGGCAGTGTTTGAAAAATGGGAGCCCTTCTGAAAAAGAGGGCTTTTTTCAATACACCGCAGCTAGTGATAGTAAGCATGTGGTGAAGTTAGAAGATAGAAAATCTGCCAGGGTATTATTCGAGTTTCAAGAAATGCAGGAAGGAAGTGAACGCCCATGAGAGATTATTTAAAAGGAAAGCGGTGCATGGTTTGGAGTTTCATGGGCAATGCTCGTATGTACCAAGCCTTACGTGATTATGGTGATCGCTTGGATACCGTAGGGATTTTTACCTTTGAAGTAGATATTACCGGAACAATAACAGAAACAGGTACAAGCATCTCCAGCATGCTTACTTACATCAACCGATGGCCACATATCAAGTGGCTGCTTACAATCATGAATCATGGTACAGCATCCATTTTTACAGCCCTTAGAAATAATACTAATGGTGCGAAGGATAAATTCCTTACTGAGATTATTCGTATTATGAATAAATACCCTTGGTGCGCTGGAGTGGATATAGACTTAGAGCGTGGTGGTGGCTATGAAAATAAGGATGCGGCCAATGCTCTCTTTCAAGATATCTATAATACGGTTAAAGCATACAATCCATCTAAACTCGTGAATATTTGCTTACCCGGCATGACAGGGGTACAAGGCTCCGTTGGTGGTGAAAACTGGTGTGTTTATGAAGATTTAGATCCCTACTGCGATACAGCAGCAATCATGAGTTATGGCATGGCTTGGGCGGGTTCTGCGCCAGGGCCTGTATCCCCTAGAAATTGGCTGGAAGGGACCTATGATTATGCAGCTCGTGTTATGACTCCTGAAAAAGTGTTCTTTGGACTGCCTGCTTATGGTTGGAACTGGAGGATACACGATTCTCCTGCGAATCTAGGCATTACCTACCGAGGAATTTCCAACACCTATTATGCAGCCCAAAACTGGATGACTGGAGTCTATAACTTCACAAATGATGCTCCTCCCCAACCTCGTATTCCTATCATTGCGTATTGGGATGATTACGATAAGGTTCCTTGGGCTTTACCGCAGGTGTATGACTACATGGAAGGGTGGGATGCGGTTTCAAGAACGTATCCGTTAATTGGAGAAACCTATAACAGGCGCAGATATTTGACAGCTTATAGTAAACAGCAAAGAACTGAGTTTGGCACAATCTATGTAGACCGGACTGGAGGAAGTCCAGATAGCCATACTGGGAACGTGTCCGTTTCTACTCAAATGGTAACCCTTGGAGAAGAAGGCGAAGCAGAATATGAATTTGAAATAGCTACTGCCGGTGTTTATGATGTTGCATTCCGTATCTCTTTTCCCTTTTGGGATAAGAATGGTATTCATGTTGCGTTGGATGGTGTAAGTTCTACTTTTAGTGAGAATAGACTATGGTGGCCATATTGGCGCACAACTTGCTGGCTTTCCTTGTCTTCGGGTGTATATCTTTCAGCCGGCACGCACACAATCAGCGTCAGTGCGCTAGTATCAGGTGTGCAGTTTTATGGATTTCGTGTATGCTCTAATTTCTATGAGAGTCCTTCTGCAGGAGAGGCAGAATTTATGTTATCACCACGAATGTTTAAAGATGTTAACGGAGTGATGGCTGAACCGGATCGAGGATTTAAGCTAACCACAGAGGTGCTACGTCGAAAAGCAGACTCTGCACTAGTTTGGTATGAAGACTTTAGGGATGACAACCCCTTACCATCTAGTTATTGGACAGCTTTAAGTGGACAGTGGCAGGTGTGGAGAAATCCTAATCAAACAACTAGTCGTCCCTACTCACAGCTTGATGGATCAGGAGAGTTGGCATGGAATTACACAGGTTTTTCAGATGTTCATTTACGAGCAAGAATAGCATTTACACCGGAAGGAAATGGCCGAGCGGGGGTATTTTGCGGGGATGTATTTTGCTGTCTTAATTTCAATACGCAACGCATCGAGCTTTATAAAGGTTCTTCCCTACTAGGTAGTACTGCCACTGAGATTATAAAAACAACAGAGGCAAATCTTCGTTCCAATCCGAGGATGTACACTATTGAAATGAGGATTAGAGGTAACTCGGTAAGGGTCTATTCAGGGGCAAGTAATACTCTTCGATTTACTGCAACCCTTAATGGGTTTTCAGGAGGTTATGCAGGGGTTCGTTCTGATGGTCGCATTCTTTGTGAACTATTAAGGTTGGGAGATGCTTGGGTCTATGAACCGTATGAAAGGTTTGATGTGATATTTCCAGGAGGAACGACCGTAGAGTATGGAAGGCTTTCAAGGACTGGTGTGACTTGGGATAATGAGTTTCAGGTATTCGTTGTAAATAGTGATGTGGAGGAGTCTTCAACAAGAAGCCAAGACATCTCTATGGATTATGATTTCTTTCACTCAGGAGTCTTGCCACTTGTATGCGGAAATGATTATTCAGTAAAAGTCGTTCCTAAGGATATCAATGTTTGGATCTCTCGCCTATTTCTTGGAGATGCTGATGGTTTTTCAATTCTTTATTACCAGGACGTAGACAGCCTTGTTTATTGGGCAAATGAAGCAGCATATCGGTGGAAACTTAGAGGAATTGCCATTTGGTCTTTAGGACAGGAGGACATGAGATTATGGGAGGCACTGCCTAAACAAATATAAACGAATCAATTATAATGATCCAAGAGTGTTTGCGAAGATGCAGGCACTCTTTTTATATATTCAAAATCATGAAGGAGGTAAAAGTCATGAAGGAAATTTGGAACTGGGTACAAGTGGCACTAACTGCATTAGGCGGATTCTTGGGATGGTTTTTAGGAGGGTTTGATGGGTTTTTATATGCATTAGTTACATTGATGGTGGCTGATTATATCACTGGTGTCATGTGCGCCATTGTTGATAAAAAGCTATCCAGCGAAGTCGGTTTTCGAGGCATTTTTAAGAAGGTGCTTATTTTTGTAATGGTTGGAATCGGTCACATTATCGACACGAATCTTATAGGAGACGGTAGCATGCTCCGAACCGCCATCATCTTTTTCTATTGCTCCAATGAAGGGGTTTCCATGTTGGAAAATGCAGGGCGCTTAGGATTACCGATACCAGAGAAATTAAAGGATATTCTTGCTCAGCTGCATAACAAAGGAGGAGAGCAATAATGAATCTCAGAAAGCTTATTTTTACAGAGAATGCTTGCTACAAGGCAGGCAGAAAGATTACACCAAAAGGCATCATGGTTCATAGCACCGGAGTGAACAATCCAAATTTACGCAGATATGTTGGACCGGATGATGGTCTATTAGGAGTAAATCAATATAATAATCATTGGAATCAAGACAGACCAGATGGAAGACAGGTTTGTGTCCATGCCTTTATAGGGAAACTTAAAGATGGCTCCATTGCAACTTATCAAACCCTACCATGGAATCATAGAGGTTGGCATGCTGGAGGCGATGCAAATAACACACATATTGGCTTTGAAATCTGCGAGGACGGTTTGACCGATGCCTCGTATTTTAATGCTATCTATAAAGAAGCGGTGGAGTTATGTGCATATCTTTGTAAGGAGTATAAACTCGACCCGATGACTGCCGGTACGATTATCGGCCACTATGAGGGGTATCAACGAGGGATTGCATCCAATCATGCTGATCCAAGACATTGGTTTTCAAGATATGGTAAGAGCATGGACACTTTTAGAACAGAGGTTAAAAAGTTACTTTCAGCAGATGAACCACCTGCTGGGGGCTCTGAAAATACAACCTATCCTGAAAAGCTGACTACAGGCTATTACCGCGTTAGAAAGACTTGGGCAGATGCGAAATCACAGCTTGGTGCATATCGTATCCTTTCCAATGCAAAGGCACAGGTTGATATGAACCCAGGTTATTATGTTTTCAACAACGATGGTATGATTGTATATCCCACCGGTAGCACCTCTTCACCAACTTACAAAGAGTATACGGTAGTTAAAGGTGATTCTCTCTGGGCAATTGCAGCCAAGCTACTCGGTAGCGGGACAAGATACACAGAGATTGTTAAACTGAACAATTTAAAATCAACGATTATTTATACCGGTCAAAAACTGAAAATCCCTAACTAAGCATGATGCCCTTGGAGGTTTAAAACTTCCTTGGGCATTTTTTTTATTAAACCGTCAGATTTATGTATCTCCTGTGGCTACCAGGTAGAGGGCAACAAATAAAAGCGCCCTTCAGAAAGAGGTGATGGATATGAAGCACAATCTAAAAATTAGTGTTTCAAAGAAACCACAGACAGGTGGGATTGTTACTTACCGTAACTTTTCCGTGAGGGAGCGCATCCTTCGATTCCTTCTTGGGGGAAAACAGCGTGTAACGATTGTAATCCCCGGAGACAGCATCGAGGAACTCTCTATCTGTGAGATGACGAAAGGAGGAAATGATCTTGAGCAAAATAAAGTTACTGCTTGATGTGGTAAATGATATGCGAAGTCTTGCTGATAGCATACAAGCGGTTTGTGATGCAATGGCAGATAGCGATTCTGATCCAAAAGAAACACCCACCACAAAGACAGAAAAAGCAAATGAGCCGGATATTTCGCTGGAAAAAGTGAGAATGGTACTTGCCGAAAAAAGTCAGCTTGGCTTTACCGCTGAAGTGCGGGGCATCATTGGGAAGTATGGTGCTGACAAGTTAAGTGCTGTTGATAAGGCTTATTATGCTGACATCTTGAAAGATGCGGAGGTTCTTGGGAATGGGTAATCATGCAATATTATCTGCATCTTCATCACACAGATGGCTTCATTGTTTACCGTCTGCAAGGCTTGAACTTGAGTTTGAAAACAAAAATGGAGAAGCAGCAAAAGAAGGTACGGCAGCCCATGCCCTCTCGGAACACAAGCTAAAAAAGGCACTTCGCATCAGGAGTAAGAGGCCTACATCAGAGTATGATTCAGATGAAATGGAAGAATGCACGGATGCCTACGTTGACTTCATCATGGAGCAGGTAGAACTTGCAAGAAAGTCCTGCACAGATCCTATCGTTCTTATTGAACAACGTCTTGATTTCTCTTGTTATGTTCCAGATGG
>ERZ1673961.371-NODE-371-length-19524-cov-28.074323_pt1 | contig 19524 bp, 20 predicted proteins | sample MGYA00580189_ERZ1673961 | MGnify/ENA primary metagenome ERZ1673961 (study PRJEB41334, sample SAMN05608105) | rock metagenome | biome: terrestrial subsurface; feature: shale formation; material: shale | place: USA: Pennsylvania ... | reverse complement strand
TGATCTTATTATTCGGGCTAGACGATTAGAATGCGGTGTTTATGGCGCGCTTACGAATAAGATAATTAGATAGATACTTAAAATCGAGCTTTTGGAGTTATAGAATTTGAGCTAAAATTAGCCGATATAATGAAAATAACCGTTGGCTAAATTATGTTCCTCGAGCTTAGTTTTATCTTTTTTTCTTCATTTACAACTCTATTCTTAATGCGAAAAATAGCAAAAAGAATTGGTCTTGTAGACAAACCAAATGCCAGAAAACTACATGATGGTGCAATTCCTTTGGTAGGTGGGATTTCCATTTGCCTAGTGCTGGCGCAGTACTTAACTTTTAGGCCTGAAACAATCGAACATAGCTGGCTGTTCTTGTTATGTATTGCTGTCCTTACTTTTGTCGGTGCTGTTGACGATAAAATAGATTTGAGCTTTAAAGTTCGTATGGGAGTTCAAGCCATTTTATCCATTATAATGATGAACGTTGCTGGTATTGAGCTACATAGCTTAGGCAATTTGTTCGGAATCGGTGAGATATCATTAGGTTTTGGGGGGACATTAGTTACCATTCTGGCTGTCATTGGAGCGATTAATGCGTTTAACATGGTGGATGGTATCGATGGCTTGTTGGGTGGACTATCTATCGTAACTTTTGGTGCCATTGCATTCTTGCTACAAGTAGACAGTCAGCACGGTTTAGCTTACCTATGCGTTGTCATTATCATAGCGATGCTGCCTTATATCTTTATGAACTTGGGAGTACTGGGACGAGAGCGTAAGGTATTTATGGGAGACGCCGGTAGTATGATGATTGGCTTTACTGTTATTTGGTTACTTTTAGGAGTAAGCCAAACGGAAGGCACTCCACTTATGCGCCCAGTAACTGCACTTTGGCTTATAGCAGTACCATTAATGGACATGGCGGCAATTATGATTCGCCGAGTTAGAAGAGGCGATTCCCCATTTAAACCGGACAGAGAACATTTGCATCACATTTTCCAGCGTTTAGGCTTAGGCCCAAGACAAACGCTAGTTGCTATATGTTTGATCGCCGCAATGTATGCGTCATTCGGAATTTATGGTGAGGCAACAAACATTCCTGAAGTAACAATGTTTATGCTATTTATTGCCTGCTTTATAGGTTACTCTGTTGTCTTGGCGTATGTCTGGAAAATAACTCGCTTTATCCGTGCTAAGTTAGGAAAGGACACCCGCGTAAGCGATACTTCTTTTGCAAAATAGTGCGTCCTATTGGGACCAGACGACAGAAAACACATAAGACTCAATATATTCATAGCCTTATGTTTTTTGCTCTCACTGAGACGCCAAAATGTCTGAATCCGGCCAAATGAGACACGAACCTGGCCACATTGTCTGAGATGATCCCGTGCCTGCATTAAACCCCGGCCGACACGGAAACCGCATGAACATCGCTGTCATATAAGGCTTATAAGAACCTTACTTAGATAGTTTTCGTCTATTGCACAGTTCATCCGTTTACGTTTGATGCCACCTTTAAAAGTGGTCTCACTCTTTAATAGGTTCAAACACATCTGTCTGATACTAGCAAAAGCCTCTGCTCGATCGTCCGCTCTAATGCGAGAATTGTCCTCGCAAAATGCGGTACCAAGAGGCCAATGCATAACCTCTACGGCCCAGTGAGAACGAATTGCCTCAAGTAGCGTTTTAGCTTCTAGTTCTTTAGAGCAAATGTAGTAGCGAATGCTTATACCAATTACATTAATTTTATGATCTAATGGTTCATAGAAAAGGAGCTTCTATGGACCATGATTTTCACCGCTTAATCAATTCCACTTCCAATGCTCGACTGCGCATTCGATACCTTGCGGTCTCTCACTTTTTTGAAGGGAAAAGCCGCACTGAAATCGCTCAGTGAATAGCCACCGACTTGATAGACACCTTTTAGTTAGCAATTCTACATTGAACAGAACTTTGGTATCCAATACCAACAATCCAACACCTACTGCATCCTCCACGATATTGGATTGAACTGGATTACTACAGGCTCAAAACATCCCAAGCAGTCACAACAAGCACAAGACGATTTTAAAAAATTCCTAATCGAAACGATCCTTAGGATCCCAGGGCATGTTGCTTTAGATGATGTACTCGTGTGGTTCCAAGATGAAGCTAGGTTTGGCCAACGTAATACCACAACAAGGATTTGGGCAGTAAAAGGGACAAGACCTAGAGCGGTTCAGCAACAGCAATTTTACTATGCTTATCTCTTTGGCGCAGTTTGTATCAATACAGAGGAAGCAGAAGCCATCGTCTCACCATTGAGCAATATGGACGTGATGCGAGAACATTTAAATCTTATCTCTAATGCTACACCTATAGGAAAACATTCTGTCATCATCATGGACCAAGCGAGCTGGAACCAAAGTTATCTAGGAAAAGAGTACTTAAACGTGACCATTCTCTACATCCCACCGAATTCACCAGAGCTCAATCCAATAGAGCAAGTCTGGAGTTGGTTGCGACAGCATGAACTAGCCAACCGATGCTTTGTAGCTACGAGGACATTGTTGATAGTATTTGTACTGCTTGGAATCGATTTGTAGAGAATAAAGCAGAGTTATCTCACTCTACTTTAGGGACTGGACAAGACTGACCACTTAATTAATGCAATTGGTATGAGTTAGTGGAAAAATTGCTGGCTTATACCGGAAATAGTGTCCGGATTAAAACGGGGAATGGGTGTCCGAGGAGTCCCGAGGGAAGCGGTGGCTGGATTGCTCCGAAATACGCACATCAGGCACATTGATAATTTCAACGTACACTTTCAAGCTATTAATTGGCTTTGCGGAATTCAGACGGAAAGCCAAACTACCTTAAATTGAGTTAATGATTAAACAATACACTCGTTCGGGAGCGCGTCATTATTCTTTGAGCCACAACAACTTCCATGCCATTGGTTACTTTTTCTAAGTAGTAGCATTTTTAAAATTCTGATATTCTATGCAAAAAATAAATAAAGGAACTATTGATGAAGATCGCAGTTGCGGGTACTGGCTATGTTGGCTTGTCAAATGCTATGTTGTTAGCACAAAATCATGAAGTGGTCGCTCTAGATATCATTCCAGAAAAAATTGAGTTACTTAATAAAAAATTGTCTCCTATTGTTGATGTAGAAATAGATCACTTCCTTGCAAATAAATCTCTTAACTTTTTTGCAACAACAGATAAAAAAATTGCTTATCGTGACGCCAAATATGTTGTTATTGCAACACCAACAGATTACGACCCAGTGACTAATTACTTTAATACATCATCTGTTGAAGCGGTGATTAAAGACGTGATGTCAATTAATCCAGATGCTGTGATGGTGATTAAGTCTACAGTGCCTGTCGGTTATACTTCTCGTATCAAACAAGAAATGGGTTGTGAAAACGTTATATTCTCACCAGAGTTTTTGCGCGAGGGTAAAGCTCTTTACGACAACCTTCATCCATCCCGTATTATCGTTGGAGAGCGCAGCGAGCGCGCTAAGACATTTGCAGCATTGTTGGTTGAAGGTGCAGTGAAAGAAAACATTCAAGTATTGTATACCGAATCGACTGAGGCTGAAGCCGTTAAACTCTTCTCGAACACATACTTGGCGATGCGAGTCGCTTACTTCAATGAGTTGGACTCTTATGCTGAAGTGCATGGCTTAGACGCACGTCAAATCATAGAGGGGGTTGGCTTAGACCCTCGTATTGGTAACCACTATAACAACCCATCGTTTGGTTATGGTGGTTACTGTCTACCAAAAGATACCAAGCAACTTCTGGCCAATTATCAAGACGTACCAAATAATATTATCAGTGCTATTGTAGATGCTAACCGAACGCGTAAAGACTTTGTTTCCGAAGCAATTATTAAGCGTGGGCCGAAAGTAGTTGGTATCTATCGTTTGATTATGAAGGCTGGATCGGACAATTTCCGAGCGTCTTCAATTCAGGGCATTATGAAGCGTATTAAAGGGAAGGGTATTGAAATTGTGATATACGAGCCAGCACTTGAAGCAAGTGAGTTTTTCCACTCTCGAGTAATAGAAGATTTGAATGAGTTTAAACAAATTTCAGATGTGATCGTCACTAACCGCATGGTAGAAGAATTAACTGATGTTATAGATAAAGTTTACACTCGAGATCTATTCGGTAGTGACTAATTTATTTGAGCCAGTTTTTTGACTGGCTCTTTCTTTGTTATAGGCTAGGGAAATATGAAGTATTTAGTAACAGGTGTTGCTGGTTTTATTGGTAGTGCAACAGTAGAAAAGCTTACGGCTGCTGGTCACGAAGTCGTTGGTATCGATAATATTAACGATTACTACGATATCCATTTGAAGCAAGCTCGTTTAGAACGAATAGAGCACCCTCTTTTTCGTTTTATACACATTGATATTGCAGACAGAAAGGCTATTGAAGATCTGTTTGTAAAAGAAAAGTTTGACCGTGTTATTCATTTAGCAGCACAAGCCGGAGTTCGTTACTCGCTAGAGAACCCACACGCTTATGCGGACTCTAATTTATTAGGTCATTTGAATATACTCGAAGGGTGCCGACAAACAAAAGTGAAGCACTTAGTTTATGCATCATCTAGTTCGGTTTACGGTTTAAATACAAAAGTACCATTTGCTACATCTGATAGTGTTGACCATCCGGTTTCTTTGTATGCTGCGACCAAGAAGTCTAATGAATTAATGTCACACAGCTATTCTCATCTGTATGACATCCCGACGACGGGGCTACGTTTCTTTACGGTTTACGGCTCTTGGGGACGACCTGATATGGCTCCGTTTATTTTCACTAAGAAGATTCTCGAGGGTGAGACCATCGATATCAATAACAATGGTGACATGTGGCGAGACTTCACTCATGTCGACGATATTGTGGAAGGAGTTGTGCGCATCGCCGATGTATTGCCAGTGAGATGTGACAATTGGGCTGTGGAGTCAGGAACGCCGGCAAGTAGCTCAGCACCTTATGCGGTTTATAACATTGGTCATGGCTCTCCAATTAACTTAATGGACTTCGTTAAAGCGATTGAAGAGGAGTTAGGTCTTGAAGCGAAAAAGAACTTTCGCGATATGCAACCAGGTGATGTTTATCAAACTTATGCTGATACAAAAGACCTGTTTACTGCTACTGGATACAAACCCAAAGTAACAGTAAAAGAAGGTGTTGCGGAATTCGTTGCTTGGTATAAAGAGTTTTATAACAAATAAAGAACTGTCGAGGCTTAAGCCTTAATACCGATCAGTTAAGAAAAATGGGGGAGTGAACGCTCTTCCGGAGGTAACACTTTACCCGCGAAGCCTTGACAAGAAATGTGTGACATAGTTAACTTGATCCCATATTCGACTTGAGTGATCTTTTTCGGGTGGCAATCTGGAGGTATGAATAAGAAAATATTACCTCTAATGCCAGATTTCGACTCGCCTGAAGAGGCGAAAGATATCATCCACTTTCTATGGAGTAAATTGGCAGAACTTGAAGATAAGCTTAATACTAATTGTAAACTTCCCCTAATTAGTTGCACCCATAATTAGAGGTTTCGGCCTGTTCATACTTCATCAAGTATTCCCATGGTGTCAGATCGTTCAGTGCATCATGGGGACGTTCTTCGTTATATTCTGTCATCCAGTTCTCAGTCAGTTCATGCACTTATACCAATCTGGAAAATTAACTGGTCAGGTCTATCCATCTTCTCGAGCTCATTTTGGTGGCTCTTTTGGAGCTATCCAAAAAACGATTCCATGCATCGCAGACTTTGGAGATGATGTCGTCGCAATCAGTAAAATATTGGTTGGCTAAATAGTGTTGCCTCAACCAACTCCATACTTGTTCGGTAGGGTTTAGCTCTGGAGAATAGAGTGGAAGTTTGATGACACTGACATTCTTAAAGTCATTGGTAATGTCTTCTGTATGCCATCCTGCTCCATCCATAACAACGACGGCATGGCGTCCCTTCTCCATGACTGCCGATATTTGTTTTAAGTGCTCTATCATGATGTCTTTACTAACCCAAGGGAAACGATAGCCTCACCAATTCCTTTGCTGGTACAGACGGAACCAAACAGATAGGCATACTCAAATTGTTGTTGCTTCACGGCTCTTGGGCGAGTTCCTTTTTCAGCCAATAAACGTGTGGTCGTGTTTTGTTGCCCAAACTTGGCTTCGTCCTGAAACCAGACATCGACACACTCTAGAGCTATATGTCATGGAATCTTAAGGATCGTTTCGATTTTGAATTTTTTAAAATCGTCTTGTGGTAACCGTTCACCAGTAGGAGCTTGATTTAATGGATTACAAACTAAATACGTTTGGGTAAGGCTTGTGAAGTGTAACAGCTTGAACGATTTCCATTAGAGCAGACAAGCTCGAGATACTTCGTTTGTCACAGGTCTCAACAAGCGAATGCATACGGCCCCTTAACTTGTCGCCCGCATCAGATGTCGTTCCGAAGCTAATCTTACGCTGGATGACACTGCCACGTATTCTCCGCTCTGCTTCGTTTGAATCAGCCTCAAAATGAGGCTGAAAACTGTCAAGGATACTGGGGGCAGTCCATCTTTTAGTTGAGCTTCAGGTTACTGAGGTGAGCTGTGTCCATACCATTGCTTACTGTGTAACGGTTTCTTTTCATCAGAAGTTCTCCTTATTGGCTCAGTTTACGCCGAAGAACTCTAAAAAGGTATGCCGCTATTTTAGGGGAGGTTTACAGGATCAAGTGCGGAAAGCCACACTTGATTGTCAATGGGGTACTGACGCGCAAATACATGAAAAGTCGGAAAATACGTCTATATTCATTGAAAATTTAAACACTCTTCAACAGCTTTAATATATCGCTCAATAACAATTTTCTCATCGAATTCTCTAACCATCTTTTCTCGACTAGCTAAACCCATTAACAATCTTTCTTCATGGGTCATATTTATAATCTTCTCTAACGAAGAAATTAAGCTAGATGTTGAACGTGGGGTACAAAGATATCCATTAATACCATCATCTACGGTCTCACGACAACCAACATTGTTAGTAGTAACTATCGGTTTACCCATCGCACCAGACTCTAAAAGTGACTTAGGAACTCCTTCGCGATAAAACGATGGTAACACCATACAATCAACTTTAGCTATTTCATTCTCCACATTGTCAGAAGTACCCAAGTAGCTAATAATACCCTCGTTAACCCAAGACTGCATGTCTTTATTACTAACTGCGGATGGATTATTCACGTCTAAAAATCCTAAGAGGCGAAACTCTACTTGTTGACCGTACTTTTCACGTAATATACGCGCAGCCTCTACATAGTGGAGTATACCTTTGTCATAAAGCATACGAGCAATTAGTAAAAAACGAACGATACCATTGTTGTCAGACGGAGAAAGAGCAAAACGACTCACATCTACTCCGGAACCAGGTAATCGGTCAGTAATATGTTCCTTCACATAACCAAGCTCCAAAAAAATCCTGCGATCTTCTTCATTTTGGAAAAAAACTCTAGAAGCACGGTGCTGGCTAATTTTGTAAAGAAATCTAGCTATTTTTGATTTTATGGACTCATTAATAAACAAAACACCAAGACCAGCTATATTATTAATAGATTTAATTCCCAGAAGCGAAGCAGATAAAGTACTATAAATATTATTTTTGGGAGTGAAATTTAAAACACAATTCACCTTAAACTTTCTGTAAATATTATAAAATTCAAATATAGTCTTCAAGTCTTTAATTGGATTAGTTCCGCCTTGATCAATTTCTATATCAACAAACTGACAACCTAACATAATGAGCTTATCTGAATAATCGTCTCTAGGTGCAACCGCGATCACATGATAACCTTCAGCTATCAAAGAAAGAATAGTATTCCTTCTAAAGTTATAAATATACCAACTTGTATTAGCTGTAATTACAATATTTAACATATATGGACCATTTAATGTAACTATTCAATCATGAAGCAATGAATTGGGAATAGTATGATGAGACTAAATCAACAACAAACCAGACTACATTTATATTTCTGGAATAACATTTCTAATATAGAAAATTTTAAGATTATGCGTAACCAATAGAAAGAATTATTATATATCCTTATTATCGATTACAATATCTCACGACCAAAACTTTATATAAGACAACATTTATAATACACTCTACAATTAAAATACTTCTTTATACTTCAACAAGATTTTATCCACCTCAAGGTTTGATATATAATCATCTCTAGCCTCCCTTGATAAAGGACTAAACTTATTAAGGTTATAGTAGTCTAGTGCTAAGTTTATCGATGTTGAGCTTAATTCTACCAATAGGATTCCTAACTCGTATACAATAAAATTCTCTGGACAAACATCCACTTCCAAAGATGAAGACAATACTTCTCTAGGTCCAAAATCACAATCATAGAAAATAGGAAAGCAACCTAATGCAAGAGACTCTATTAATACATTAGGAAAACCCTCAGACAGAGAAAAAGACAAGCAAACATTTACTTTACTATAAAATGGGAATGGATTACTTATAGCGCCAAGAAAGTGACATCTATCACTTACATTAAGTTCGACTGCTAACTTCTTGCAACTATCGAACATTTCTCCGTCACCTAGAAAAATTATTTCATATTTTCTTGAAATATTAGGAAGATATCTAATTATAGATTTTTGATTTTTTGTTCGATGAAACCTACCTACAACCAATATATATTCTACATTATCATTGAATTCAAATGAAATTGGTTCATTCGACTTATTGCAAAGCAATTCCAAGTTAATGGGGTTATGAATCACAACACCATTTCGCAAGTTAAATAATTCTTGGTATTCTTTCAAGATTCCATATGATTTAAAAGTATTACGATAAGCTTTATTTACTAAAATGTGTGACAGGTAATAATGTAAAAAATAAAGGAGTCTTCTATTTGAAAACTTACTATTTATCGAAACACAATGAGTCAAAACAGCTTTATGCTTCAAAAAAAAGGAAACTATGACATTAATATAGTTAGCCCAAAACAAATGACTATTTACTTCTAAAATATTGTTTTTTTTTAAGTAAAAAAACAGCTTGAAACAAGCTAAAAAAATATCGAACAACAAAAAAGATTTACGTTTAAGAAGTGATGTATGAGTAAAATGATATTCTGACGACTGAAAGTTATCTGGCCATATTGTAAGTACTCGCGCATTACCAGATTGAGCAAGACTTGCAACTACCCTTTCAGCTCCACCATTAGCTAAGCTGTTAATAAAAAAAATCATTTCATAATCCAAAAATATAGTCTCTAAAATTTTCACTCTGAAAATCTTTAGAAAACTTGACATTACCCATCTCTACAACATTAATATTATTATATAGAGATATAATATATTCCTTTACTAATTTAGCATCCAGTACTTCTTCAGAAGTTAATAATAAATTAGTACTCTTATTAATGGCTTCTGGAACTCCTCCAATTTGATTACCGATTACTGGAACTCCTTGAGATTGAGCTTCTAAAAATGTTAGTCCGAAAGCCTCTTCAACGGTAGGTAAAGACCAAAATACATCACATTTAGCATACCAATCAATAACCATATCACTATCTAGATACCCTAAACAGTTAATTTTGTCTGATAAGCCTAACTGTTCAACTTTAGATTTAAAATCTTCTAAATAGCTTCCATTCCCAACAACATTCCAAATAAGGTTCATTCCGTGATCTTTGACTAAACAGTTAAATATATTTAGCATTCGATCATACCCTTTGTACTTTTCAATACGTGAAACAGATAGTAACGTGACAGTTTCATTAATAAACCTAGAACTAGAACTAGAACTAGAACTAGAACTAGAACTAGAACTAGAACTAATTTTATTTTGAAATAAACTTCTAGGTATTCCACAGTAGAAAAAATTTATTTTGTGTTCCCATTCAGAAAAATGATTACATACCTCACTTTTGATAAACTTACTCACACATATTATTTCTCTTGAAGAGTAAAGCACCTTATATATCAATCTTCTTCGAATAGAATTTTTATTAAAATAATTAAGAAAGAATTTACCGTGAATAACCACTGAAACCCTTTCTAAATATTTTTTTTTAAAAAAAAGACCTGATAATATAATAGAATCCGTATCATTAATGATTATTTTATCATAAGTGCCAAGCCTAGACATTATAGAAATAAAAAGAAATTTAAAAAGTAAAATAACAGTACCAAAAAAGCGAAAGTTAGGTTTTGTTATTTTAACAAATTTTACATTGGCATTTTCTAGTAAATCAATATCTTTTTTTAGTCTACTAGCAACTACACCAGCGCCTCCACCTTTTGGTGGGTACTCTGTGCATAAAAACAAAACTTTACACACCATTAATTCCTCATAAGTAGATGAAATTTATTACAAAATCTATCATCAATATCATCTGTAATTGCGCATATATTACTTCCCCGAATAAAAATTTCGTTTGAATCTAAACCTAAAGAAGAATAATAAAACATAGGGTTATAAAACTGAAAACTGAAGAATGGATTATAGAGTGCCTTAGTTGTAGATATACTAATTGAAAGTAATACGACACCAAAAGTTAGCACGGTAAAAATATCTCTACGAAAAGACACTAGTAAAAAGGATAATGCTAGTAACTGGAGGTATGCATTCAAACGTTGACCATATGGAAATAACATAAAGCATGCATGAAGTCCGAAATACATAAGAGTACAAAGATACAGTATGTCATTTCCATTTCTAACAAGTTTCTTCCTGTACGTCAATAAAAAAGCCAAACATACGAAATCTATAATGATCGTTAGTCCCAATTTGGCTTCTGCCCCGCGGTCAAAGGCTGAAGATAACTTTCGTCCAATAACTGGAATTAAATCAAAATAATTAGAGAATAAAGGTAATCCTACTAATACACATCCCAAGGCAATCAATCCTACAATAATTAATAAAACGTTGATTAATGTAGCCCTTCGTTTTACAACAAAATATAGCGGGAGAATCAATATAGCAGAAAAATGAAACATCGAAGCTAAAGCGACCTTAAGAGTCCATTTTCTAAATGATACATTAGTCATACTCAACATACTAGGCAACAAAATTAACAATGCAAAAGACTGCCTTATAGCACCTGAAAAAAGAAGATTGCCCATAAATACATAAGATACAACCATTAAAACTTCGGATGAAACATTTTTCTCTTTAAAAAAATTTCTATATTTATAAAAAAAGACACTCCATAAAAAGGAATTAAGAAAATAAACAGAATGAAAGTCTTCAAAAAAACGACTTAGCAACCAATTAACTAAAAGATAGCCTGGTTCAAACTGCAGTGACAATATATTTGGCTCATTTATATAAAACAGGTGGTAAGTATATATATAGTTTAACCAATCAACACCATTATAATAATTACCTGAGGTCAGTATAAAAAAAACAAACGATAAAACAATAGTACGTTGTTTCTCTTTTATATTTAATGCACTCAACAGAAAATATAAAGAAATAAATATAGGTATGCTAAATAACCAATACACGCTCTAACCTTTGAGATAAGTTTAACTCAACCTTTACGAGAAATGAACTAATAAAGATTAATCCAAAAATAATCATAAGTATTATAAATATAAACCTTTCGTAAGAAGTAATATCTACAATGCTTAAAATATAATATCCCAAGTTCTGGTGAAAAAGGTATAGTGGATATGTATATGAACCAAGATTTAGAAAAGCGCTTGATTCCATTCTAAGCTTTGACAGAGCAAAAACTAACAATAATAAGAAAATGATTACCGAGTAATATGGGTTAATACTATAGTCATGAGATAAAGAAAGACTGGTAGACTTGTTAAATATTTCAAGAATCGAGAAAATAATAAAAAATAGCAGCACTAACTTCTTATCTATATCTTTTCTGAAATTTTCACTTACTACTACTCCAATCATAAAAAACGGCAAATAGTTGACAATAAGAATACTACTCAATAAGTTTGGTAGCGTAAACAATTTTGATGTTATAAGTAAAATTGCAGAAACAATAATTATCCATTTTTTATGTAATTTAAATAAGATAAGCAAAAACATAAAGAAATAAAAAATCAATTCAACAAAAAGCGTCCAATATACACCATCCAAATCAGGCGCACCAAAAACTTTCTGCAACATAGTCATGTTCGAAAAAAAATCATACGCAGACACAACCTGACCTGTAAGAGGATATATTATTGCAGCTGAAAAGATTACTGATAACCAATACAAGGGATAAAGTCTGACTACTCTATTTTTGACAAACTGGAGTGGGGTCCTCTTCCTTATTGAGTAACTTATAACAAGACCACTTATTACAAAAAACAAATATACCCCAATAAACCCGTATTGTGAAAATGGAATATGATATGAAGTAATATTATGTACAAAAGCCAAATGACCAAAATGATAGACGACAACTAGAATACATGCAACAAATCGAAGAAATTCAATTTTTATATTTTTCATTTCTACCCTTTAATTTTGCAATTCTTCTTACAAAATGAGTTGGCCTCATACTATAAGAGAGTAAATAGAAGTTCTTTGTAATGACATTTCTTTTGTTTCCGAATAAATTGATTATTATATATCGAAATAATAGGTCCACTAAATTTTCAAAAAAGTAAAGCTTTTCTATAACACCTTTAACTTCAGGGTAAACATCATTTCTGTAAAATGATAACAATACATAAACCATCTTGGGATTGAAAAATTTCTCACTTTCATTAGAAACACTATTCCCAACTCTATACTGGACACATATCTCGTCCAAAAAATAAAGTTTTTCTTTATTTTTAAGACATTCCAACCATAAAGGCCAGTCTTCAAAGTTAGTATATTTATTCGTAACATAACCCAAACTTTTTAGGTATTGGTTATTAATAAATGAAGTTGGTGCTATATTAAATGGTCTTCTAAGGAAAAGTTTTTTTTGTATTAACACTTCCTTTTCAAAAATTTTCATTTGTTTTTTGTCAGGACTAACATCAATAACTGAATTCGTCTTATCATTAAACCTTTCCATTTTCGAGAAAACTATTTTCGATGAAGGATTATTAGCAACGAAGTTAATGTATGAAATTAATGCCTGTTCTTTTAAAAGGTCATCTGCAGCGATTGTTTTTATCCACTCTCCTTTGCATAGCTTCCAGCACTTATTTACAGAAAAGTTTATCCCTCGATTTTTTTTACTCGACAGAACAATAACCTCATAAAAAAAAGACTCATGAACATTTACCCAATCATTGATTACATCTAGACTAGCATCTGATGAACAATCATCATTAATTACTAACTGAATTTCATTCCTATTTATACCTTTTTGTATAAATATGCTATTTAGCGTTTCAATGATAGTCCTTTCGGAATTATAGCACAAAACAACAACTGATATTTTCAATTCGAAACCACCCTACTTAACAAAATGAAACAAAATAGAAAAACAACTTCCTTTACAAACTTAAAAGAAACTTATGACATATAAGTTTTTGTTACATATTATAGAATCTATACCCAATCAACTTGTGAAGATGCTGGATTTAACACCTGAAAAATGATCATTAATTCGAGACGCCAATGAGCTTGCGATATCAGGATTAGTCTCTATGAAATTTTATCTTTGGCGACCTAGAAGTCTGAAGTAAACGTTATACCTCGATTTATCGTTTATCACCTTCCAAAGCCGTTCTATTGGGCTAAAGTTAGGGCTGTGAGGCGGAAGATAATGAAGCTCGATATTAAGTGCGAATGCCGCATCTCTGACCAAATCACTGCTGTGATTTCCCGTTCCGTCGAAGATAATATGGAGCTTGTACTCCAAAGGGTAGATCTTTTAGTGGCAGAAAAAGCGAACAATATTTTCACTGTTAATACTTTCGTAATCGTTAACAACGGTGGCTCCGATCTCTGACAGGTTCAGCGTACCAACAATATTAAGTCGGCTACGACTGCCTGTTGTTTCAAGCACTTTACCTTGCCCAGTACGTATCCAACCATGTGAGAATTTTGTCGAGAATGCCGGGTGAAATTCATTTATAAAGTCTATCGACTAGTCCTTGCCAACTGGCTTTAAGAGCTTCGTAAGCCTCGATAAAATCTTGCTGTTTATCTCATCAAATTTGTACAGAATACCTTTCAGCGGCTTATAGTTGAAGCCCTTGTAAAGCCATTTTCGGGCTTGAGCTTGCTCGATTACAGGTAGCCTTGATATGTTGTCGAGCCGTTGATTCATGAATTAGAAGTACATCAGCAATTTCCTCAGGACTCCAACCATTACTAACATGGGTAACCGCTTTTATGCGGTCGCGAACTAGTCCATCACGATTAGTACTGTGTTGGATTTTGAGTTCCATTGGTCAGAGTAATTTTCATGGCTCTCAGCATGCTCCTCTGCTCGGTGATAATCCAGTGTCTTCAATGATCACGGGGATATATCTTATACTTCTAATTTAATAAAGCTCGCCGCTAGTTCTGTTTTTACTATTGTATTTTCTGGAATATCTTCCGAAATAGTCAGTCCTGCACCGATAATACTATTATCTCCTACTGTCACACCCTGTAACAGTGTTACGTTAGCGCCAATAAAAACATTTCGCCCAATTTTAACAGGCTTGCAACTATAGTCACTGCTTAAACGTTTTGATGGATTGATAGGATGAAAGTTACTATCAAAACAAACAAAATTAGGACCAATCAAAGTGTTATCACCAATAGTAATACTGCTTTTATCTGCAATAATAATTGCATTATTATTTATAAAAACTCGTTCACCAATTTCAATTTTTGCACTTTCTTTCCTTGCTTCAATATAAAACTCACCATTATAAACATTAGGAGAGGGATAAACTCCAAGCATACAACGGTCACGCAATATTAATGTGCCATTCCCTTGAAAAGTTAAACTTTGAATAACTTTTATATTTCCATATATATATACATTTGGAAAAAAACCAAGCTTATATAAAAGTTTAAACATCCACGTACGACGCTTTATGGTAATCAGCGAGCGAACTTTTTTACATTTAGAAAAACAAACATGAAACATAAAGAATAATTCACTAAGTAAGCAATGGGAACACCCTTTTGCTCATATAAAGGGACAAACACATAGCTAAGAGTAACAAAAAGTAAGGAAAATATCACTTCGGTACTAACAAACCATTTTATTGCTCCACGAGAGAGCATAGGATACGCGTACAACCAACTTGCAATCTTTACAATATCACCTGTCAATTGTATGGCAAAAAGATCACGTGCACTGCGAAACTCTTCAGTAAACAATAGCGAAATTGCAATATCACGTAAAAGATAAACACCCAGAGCCATAACAGCGACAATTGGAATAATAGTTCTAACTGTTTTATGTATTTCACCAACAATTGCATCTATGCCTTTTAGCGATGAAAGGCGAGGCAGATAATAAGTACCAAGAGCCATAGTAATCACTCCCAAATATACTTCAGAGATTTTCCATACTGCTTGCCAATGCCCCGCAGCATCCCAACCTACTTGCTCGATCAATATGCTTCGTACTAATATCAATGATACTGGCATAGTTAATGCGCTAGTAATAGCCATTAACATATAACCACCGATCGCTCTACGAGCCTTATTGTCAGTTTGCCCCCACCAATAAGACAACCTCATCCACGGCTGTCGTAAATTTGCAGTTAGCATAACTATACCAATTAAAGCTGATTGAACAGCGGCAGCTAATAATGCACCTTGGATATTATAAAGCGCGATCATAGTAAGCATGATCGCGCCGGAGAGGAGTGCCGAGATAATACCAAGACCAACGTATCGACGATACAACTGCTGTCCATTAATTACAGAATTACACAATGTGCCAAAAGCAGATAACGGCAGTACACAAACCGTTGTCATTATTACCCATTCTAGCCTTTGATCTTGAAATAACCACATCGCGATATTATCAGCTAGCAATAAGCCAAGAGGTATTGTAATAGCAGAAATAATTAACACCCATTGCAATGAGGCTCGCCACCAAGGTGCACAGGTATCAAACCCTTGTTCTTTATTCTCGGCAGTGAAACGTACTACACCACTCCCAGTAGGCGAATTAATGATTCCGTTTAAACTACCAACCATACTTTGTACTTGCCCCAACATCGCCATACCTGTTGGACCAGTATAGATGGCAACAACCTTTGCAATAACAAACCCCATTCCCATTCGCAATAAAGTTAAGAGCCCTGTCATAGCAGTGACTTTTAGTAATCGTTTCACGCCTTGAACTCATTAACCAGTTGAATTACTTGGGTTACCGATTTATGATCCATTGTTGGGTCAAGAGGAAGTGAAATTACTTGCTGATGGATCTTTTCAGTAATAGGTTTATACAGATTGTTCCATTTGCTATAGGCAGATTGCTTATGTGGCGGTATTGGGTAATGAATCAGTGTTTGGACATCATGTTGAGAAAGCCACGCTTGCAGTGATTCACGCAGATCACATCGAACTACGAATAAGTGCCATACATGCTCTACTTCATTATCAACTCTAGGTAACACAATTAGAGGGTTATCAATTTCAGCTCTATAGCGTTTAGCTATTTCTTGGCGACGTTTGGTTTCGTCATCGAGATGATTAAGTTTTACTCTTAACATAGCTGCTTGAATTTCATCTAACCGACTATTAACACCTTGATATAAGTTTTCGTATTTCTTATGTGACCCATAGTTACGAAGTGCTTTCAGTGTTTGTCCTAGATCATCATCATTTGTGGTAATTGCACCAGCATCACCTAATGCACCCAGATTTTTACCTGGATAGAAGCTAAAGCCAGCAGCATCCCCCCAGTTACCCGCTTTTTTGCCCTCTATTTTAGCTCCATGAGCTTGAGCACAATCTTCCAGTACCAATAAGTTATGCTGTTTTGCAATTTGCATAATTTCAGGCATTGGTGAAATTAAACCATATAGGTGAACAGGTAAAATCACTTTAGTTTTTGACGTAATCGCCGACTTAACGCCTTCTTTAGTCAAGTTGTAAGTAATAGAGTCAGGTTCAACCAACACCGGGGTTAATCGGTTTTCGGTGATCGCTAAGATGCTTGCAATGTAAGTATTTGCTGGAACAATGACTTCATCACCGTCAACAAGCTTGCCCATTTCTTTCCAAGCCCGAAGTACCAAAATTAGAGCATCCAGACCATTAGCTACACCTATTGCATGTTTGGTGCCGCAATACTCTGCAAATTCAGATTCAAATTGGCTAAGCTCGTTACCCATAATATACCAACCGGAATCGATCACTCTAGCACATGCTTCTTTTAGTTCATTTTGATATTGTTGGTTAATGCTTTTTAAATCTAAGAATGGAATCACGCTAATTCTAAGCCTCAATATATTTAATTATCTTTGCTGGATTTCCGAAAACCACTGCATTTTCAGGAACATCTTTAGTAACCACCGCACCAGCTCCGACCATTGCGTTGCAACCAATGGTTACCCCTGGCAAGATAGTTGCGTTTGCGCCAATAGATGCACCATCTTGAATGAAAATTTTAGGGAATGATTCAGGGTATTGCTTAGAACGTGGATATTTGTCATTCGTAAATGCAACACAAGGGCCGATGAAAACGTCGTGTCCCAATTCAATGCCGTCCCACAAATAAACGCCACTTTTGATTGTGACTCTATCGCCTAAAATCACATCGTTCTCCACAAAGGTATGTGCACATATATTGCAGTTATTACCAATTTTTGCTCCTGCAAGAACAACTGCGAACTGCCATATTGTTGTACCCTCACCAATGTTAGTGGTTGCCACATCACTCAATGGATGAATTTTCATTTTCTGGCCTCGCTAAGAAATGAGCTGTAATCTCGGATGTAATCACTCTCGTTATATACATCACTTGCCAGAACCATTAGTACACAATCAGCAGAAAAATTATTCATTTCATGCCACTGCATGATATCAATGACCAAACCTTTATCTGGAGAATTTAAAGTAACAACTTGCTTGTCACTTCCATTGTCCATCAAAATGTCACAACTCCCCTGAAGACACACCGCTACCTGAATGAGATCTTTGTGTGCATGAAAACCACGAGGTAAATCAGGTTGCATACCAAACATATAATAGACACGTTTAATATCAAATGGGATTTGCTTATTGCCTTCTAAGGCGACAAGATTCCCTCTTTCATCCCCAATAACAGGAAATCGAATAAAACTTATCAATTCTTTCATTTATTCTTCCAACAAAGCTAACAGATACTGACCATAGTCATTCTTTGACAAATCATTACCTGCTTTATAAAGCTGCTCATCCGAAAGCCAACCACGACGCCATGCAATCTCCTCCAAACAAGAAACTTTAAGGCCTTGGACATTTTCTATCGTTTCAACAAAAGATGACGCTTCGTGCAGACTAGCGTGCGTTCCTGTATCGAGCCAAGCAAAACCGCGCCCCAATAATTCTACATTTAGCAAACCATCCTTGAGATACATTTCATTTAGTGTTGTGATTTCCAGCTCACCACGCTCCGATGGCTTCACTTGCTTGGCCATTTCTACCACGCGATTATCGTAGAAATATAGGCCAGTCACGGCATAGTTTGACTTGGGCGCTAATGGCTTTTCTTCAATAGAAATAGCTCTTTGATCTTGGTCAAACTCAACAACCCCAAAACGCTCTGGATCTTTCACTTGATAACCGAAAACTGTCGCACCAGTAGTCCTTTTGGCAGCGCTTTGTAATATAGGTGTAAAACCTTGTCCATAGAAGATGTTATCGCCAAGCACTAAACATACAGAATCATCACCAATGAATTCTTCACCAATAATGAACGCCTGCGCTAAGCCATCTGGGGCTGGTTGAATCGTATACTGCAGTTCAATACCAAAATCAGAACCATCGCCAAGTAATCGCTTAAAGCTATCCTGATCTTCTGGAGTGGTAATAATTAGAATTTCACGAATACCCGCCAGCATCAATACTGAGATTGGATAGTAGATCATTGGCTTATCATAAACAGGGAGTAATTGTTTAGATACACCACGTGTTAATGGATACAGACGTGTGCCCGAACCGCCCGCTAAAACAATACCTTTCATTTTATGCTCCAATTCCTAAACGTTCGCCCGCATAAGAACCATCCAGCACACGTGACCACCATTCTTTATTATCCAAATACCATTCAACCGTTTTGCGAATGCCTGATTCAAAGGTCTCTTCTGGTGTCCAGCCTAGCTCATGCTCGATTTTTGAAGCGTCAATCGCGTAGCGAACATCATGCCCAGGGCGATCCGTAACGTAAGTGATTAAATCGGCGTACTGCGTCACTCCTTGTGGCTTATTCGGTACTAACTCTTCTAGCAATCCACAAATGGTTTTCACCACCTCAATGTTCGCTTTTTCGTTATGGCCACCAATGTTGTAAGTTTCACCCACAACGCCTTCAGTGACCACTTTGTATAGTGCACGAGCATGATCTTCGACAAACAGCCAATCGCGGATTTGCATGCCATCACCA
>ERZ1673961.369-NODE-369-length-19557-cov-38.604861_pt1 | contig 19557 bp, 18 predicted proteins | sample MGYA00580189_ERZ1673961 | MGnify/ENA primary metagenome ERZ1673961 (study PRJEB41334, sample SAMN05608105) | rock metagenome | biome: terrestrial subsurface; feature: shale formation; material: shale | place: USA: Pennsylvania ... | reverse complement strand
ATCTACATCACTACAATCTAAACTATTTATATCATCTTTTAAAAAACTAAAAGTTCTAATATCATATTTACCTTTGTATTTTTTTATGAAGTAGCTTCCTACAAAACCATTTGAGCCAGTGATTAATAGTTTTTTCATACTCTACCTTCGTATATATCAAAATGTTTTTCTACAACTTTATTTATATCAAACTCTTGTTCGGCAAGTTTTCTTCCCTTATGCCCCATCCTATTTCGTAGTTTTTCATCTATTATCAATTTTTCTATCATCCTAGCTAAAGATTCAGTATCTTTAACTTCACAAAGTAGCCCTGTAACATTTGGCTCTATTGCATCTCTACATCCAGGAACATCAGTTGTCACAACTGCTCTACCACAAGCAGCAGCTTCTATAAGAACTTTTGGTAAACCTTCTCTATATGATGGAAGTACTACAATATTTGAATCACAAAATACTTTTGCTATATCAATACTAAATCCATAGACATTTACAAAACCATCTTTTTTTATCTTTTCAACATCATCACTAGTCAAGCTAGCTGGATTATGTATATCTATATCCCCATATAGTTCAAACTCTACATTTGGTAATTTTTGCTTTAATATTTTTACCACATCAATATACTCAAATACACCCTTATCTTTTAGAAGTCTACATGCCATAGATACTTTTACATTTCCATTGTTTTCTTCTTTATACTCATATTGATTCAAATCCACACCAGAACCTCTTATCAAAGTAATAGGTACTTTTACTATAGAGTTTACTACTGCTTTATCATCAGGATTTTGAACTATAACATGAGATTTTCTTTCACCTAAGGCAAATCTGTACATTGTTTTTATCAATATTCTTGCAATAGAAGCTTTAAACCCTTGCTTTATAAATATAAATCCTAACCCCGAGATAGAAAAAACTTTTTTACCTATATTTATAAATCTTGAAGCAATTCCACCATATAGAACTGGCTTAATAGTTACAAAATGAGCTATATTTGGATTTATCTCTTTTAAAATTCTATATATTTCAAAAAAAGCTTTTATTTCACCTTTTATTCCTGTGCCACTTCTTGATAAATTAAGAGGATGAACTATCAAACCTAAACTTTCTAAATACTCTTTTTTATCAGTTATCCCACAAGCAATATGAACCTCATAGCCTCTTTTCAAAGCTTCCAAAGCTAAAGGTAATCTATGAGATATAAAAAACCAATCTACATTTACTACAAATAATATTTTTTTACTCAAGCCATTTTTCCTTCCACATTTGATACATCAAAATAAACCAAATAGTTGTACCTATATCTTCACCATCAAAAAATCTTTTCTTTAATTGCATTATCTCTTCAATATTAAAAATACTCTCATCCATTATTGCAATATCCAAATATTTTAAAACTAAAGGTTTAAGCTCACATCTTAGCCATTCATTCAGAGGTATTTGAAATCCTGATTTAGGTTTATCTACTATCTCTTTTGGAAGATATTTGTAAAGAACTTGTCTAAGTAGATATTTGCCTTGTCTATTCTTATATTTTATATCAAGAGGAACTCTTGCCATATACTCTATTATCCTATGGTCAAGTAAAGGTTCTCTTCCTTCTAAACTTACACTCATAGTTGCCCTATCTACTTTTGTAAGTACATCATCATTCATAAATAGTTTATAGTCTATAGCCATCATTTGATTTAAGAACTCTATACTTCTTATCTTTTCCCATTTTTTAAATAACTCTTTATTTTTACTAACTTTTAAAAATCTAGCTATTTCATTTTTATCTACATAACTACTTGCATTTGCAAACATCTCTTCTAAACTGCTGCTATTTATAGCTCTTTGAAATTTTGTATATTTATCTTTGATATTTGTTTGTTTTAGATTTTTAGGCAGTTTTTCATTGATATATTCAACACTATTTGTACTAAAGAGGTTTAATCCTGCTTTTAAAACTTCTCTTTTAAAACCATTTGAAAAAATATTTTGAAACTTATTTAAAAAAAAGTACTTACTATACCCACAAAAAGCCTCATCTCCACCGTCGCTACTCAATGCCACTGTTACACTTTGTCGTGCTAATTTTGATACTATCATCGTTGGAAGTGCTGAACTGTCTCCAAAAGGCTCATCATAATAAAATGGCAACTTTTCTACTAAATCCAACATATCGCTATTTTTCATATAGTATTCAGTATGATTTGTACCAAGATACTCCGCTATAGTTTTAGCATGTTCTGCTTCATTGTACTTTTCATCATCAAAACCTATAGTAAAAGTATTTATTTTTTTCTCTTGCTTAATAGCTAGTATTGAAGCAACTAGTGAGCTATCGTATCCACCACTTAAAAATACTCCAACTGGTACATCAGACACCATTCGTAAATCTATAGCATCATCAAGTATTTTTTCTATATCTTCTATTATTTCATCTTCATTTTTTGTAAACTTTTCTTGTAGATAAAAATCAGTTACATCCCAATACTTAATAATTTTAAATTCTAAATTATCAATTTTCAATTCTAGATAATGTCCAGCTTCAAGTTTAAAACAGTTTTTAAATATTGTAAATGGAGCAGGTATATATCCAAACTGGAAAAAGTAAGGTAAGACTTCAAAATTTTGCTCTTTTTTAAATTTTGGATGCTTATGAAATGATTTAATTTCAGATGAAAACATAAATTGATCTTCATAAATATAATAATATAATGGTTTTACTCCTGCTCTATCTCTTACTAAAACCAGTTTATCTTCAACTTTATCAAAAATAGCAAAAGTAAACATTCCTACAAATTTATCTATACACTTTATGCCCCATTCTTTATAACTGTAAAGTATCACTTCTGTATCACTTTGTGAAACAAATACATAACCTAATTTTTCAAGTTCTGCCCTAATAGTTTTAAAGTTATAAACTTCTCCATTAAATACTATTACATAGTTTTCACAATCACTGATGAAAGGTTGATGTCCATGTGAAGTTAGATCTTGTATTGATAATCTATTATGTCCAAAGTGTACTCCACTTTTTTCATCAAAATAAATTCCACTATCGTCTGGACCACGATATGATTGTATCTTAAGCATATCACTAATAACAGCCATATTTTTATTTTTATTAAAAAAACCAACTATTCCACACATCTTATATTCCTAAAGTAAAAAAATTAATAAAATTAAATCTGAATAAATAAAAATACATTATTCCAAAACAAAATAATGATATAGACAGAATAAATAAAGATCTTTTTGATAAATTTAACTGTTTTATTATAATTAATTGCAAAAATGGAATAAAAATCCATGCAATCAATGCATATCTATTAGAATAATTTGCAAAACCTAAAATAAAATAAGGTAAACATAGCATCATATACAATTTAAGCATTGGAACAGGTAAAACTTTTTCTGGATTTTTAGAAGTATAATGAATAAATAATGACAATAAAGGAAAAGAAATTGTATATATATAAAAAGATAAATTAAATCCATAATAATTTTGTTCAGGTAAACCATATTCTTTAATTAATAAATATATATGTTCATATCCAATGATTGATAAAATCTTTTGAAAAAAAATTTCATTAAATCCTAAAATATAATTAAATCCTAAAATAATCCATAAATAAATAAAAATTTTAAAAGATAATACATGATATATTAATAAAAATGGTAGTAAAAATATAGAACTATTATGAAATAAAATACTAAATCCATAAAAAATAGCAAATTTAATATATTTCTTTTTTATAAAATATTTGACTAAGGCATAAAGCAATATACTAAGTGATATCCCTTGCCTCAAACCATTTGTAATATTATTAATATACCAACTAGAAAAAAACATTAATGAAAAAAATAAGATAAGAAATGTTAGATTATTTTTATCAATATAACTTATATTTTTATATGTAAGGTAATGAAACACACTTATTAAAAAACAGATAAAACCAAAAAATAATACAGGACTTGGAGTTAATAAATTAAAAAATTCTATTAAAAACCTAAAACCTGGTTCAAATCCTTGAAACCCACTATTTTCAGTATATATGTAAGCATAATTTGCAGTATCTATACCTACTGAATAATCTCTAAATGCTACTAATATCGAAATTATTAAAATAATTCCTAAAGAAAATAAATTATGATTTAAAATATTAATATTCAAATTTTACCTTTGGTGTATAATTATAAGAATGAAATATTCCTGTAACTCCTCTTATGATATCACTAAAGTATAAAATATTATAATACCATTTCTTATGAAATAATATATAAACAAATAAGAGAAGAATCAGTAATAATAAATTTGAGTTATAAATGCTTAATATAATTACTATTAAATAAACAAAAGGATAAGGTCTTTTTTTTATGAAATACCATAATGTTCCATGTTTATATTGAGAGACTAATGATTGTCCAAACCCATAAAATCTTTTATTTAAAGGATAAAAAAGAGAAATTAAAGTGTTGAAGTTAGATACCTTTTTTGCAATATGCTTAACCATTTTAATATCTAATCCATAAACAAAAAAACCTAATTTCTGTATTCTAACATACAAATCAAATTCTTCATTAGCAACCACTGATGGATTCCAATTCCCCGCACTAATTACAATATCTTTTCTAAGCATTACAGCCCCACCAAAATGCTCTACTATTTTATTTTTATGTTGTAACAATCGATTTTCATCGCTACTATCATCCTTATATATATATTTGTAAAAACCCATAAAACCTGAAATATTGGTGTCAAATTTTTCAAAGTCTTTATTGTTTAAAAATTCTATGAATTCATTTTCCAATTCCATATCACCATCTAAGTATAGTATCCATGTATATTTTGCATATTGTGTGCCAATATATCTTCCTGCAGATGCACATAGTTTGTCTGATTTTTCTAAAACAACTACTTTATCGAAGTACTGTCTTGATATTTCTACACTATTATCATCAGAAGCAGAATCTACATATATAATTTCTTTTGAAATGTTTATATTAACCAATGAATTGTAAAGATTTTTTAAATTTAAAGCCTCATTTTTTCCAATTACTACTACTGATAACATCTATTCTCCTACTTTATTACTATTATCTATAACAAATTCATCCATTCTTATAAAACTATCAGAAAAAATTTCAACCAAAGAAGTTAATTTTTTCTCACAATTTTTTATTCCATGATAATGTATAAAATTTTCCAACATATTTAATTCTATTTTCTCTTGTTTTTTTTCTATCTCTCTAGGATGTAAATATAAAAATATAGATTTTCCATCTCTATTTTTATTCTCTATAGTTTTTTTAATAAACCATTTAGGGAAAAATCTCAAATAAAATCCACCAGCAAAACCTAAATCTTTTCCTAAAACTCTTGTAACTGATTGTGGAATTTCTAATATTTGTTTTTCTTTTCCATTTACTATTGGTCTATGTGGATATTGTGGAAAATTCTCAATTCCATACAAATATGTATATGCAGGATATACAGAAGATGAATAAATCAATCCTTGTTCAGCCAAAATATCATAAAACCAATCAAGTTGTTCTTCTTTTATAGACCATGATGGTGCTCTAAAGCCTAAAACTTTTTCTCCTGTTATTTGCTCTAAAATATCGCAAGAAATTCTTAAATCTTCTTGAAATTCATTTGGTTTCATTGTATAAACTAACCTATGAGCAAAACTATGAGAAGCCACCTCGTGACCTTGATTATAAATATTTTTTACAATATTGGGTTTTTCTTTTGCTAAATTACCTAAAATAAAGCAAGTTGATTTTACATTATTTTTATCACAGATATCTAAAAGTCTATTTACACTATTTTCTAAATTAGTATTAGTACTTTTATACTTATTTATATCTACATCATCATAATTTGCATGATACCACTCTTCTATATCAAATGTTAAAAAATTACTAATCAATTAAACCATCCTTTATACTACATCAAAATTTGACAAATTTACATTCCAATTATTTATATCAAAAATATCTTCTTTTATTTTACTTCTATCAAGTATCTTTCCTGACATATATACAGTTTTTGGAATATATTTTTTAGGAACTTTAAACAAAGAAAATGGTTTAAAATCTAATTTACCTACATACAAAACGATATCTATATTTGTTTCATTTTCAAGAATATATTTTACTGCACTATTAAAATTTGTTTTATTCATTATGTTAATATCAATTAAATAAGCAGTATTAATAGATTCATAAACATCTATTTTATAAGTAAAATACAATTTATCTTGTTCTATTATTTTATAATTTGCATTAAAAAAAGAATATCTATAATTTAGAAATTTTTTAGTATCTAATTTCTCAATATTATTTGTTTTATTGTCAAAAATAAAAGATTTTTTTGTAAAAAGTTTTATAATTTTACTCAATAAAATAGTTATAAAGTCAAATATTTTTAAATTCGGTTTTATATTTCCTATCTTTATTGGCAATATATAATAATCAAGTTGCCCGATATCTTCCCATTTTAATATTTTTTTTCTTACTAAATATACATTATCATTAGGAAAGCCAAATACAAAAGGAATTTCATCTTTTAGCATAGATTCATAAACTAAATTTGCCATTTTTTTTAGATTAAAAGGGCTACCTCTGTACTCTTCAGTGATCATTGTATCAACAGACAATCCAAAGAAATAATTATTTGAAAAATATCTATATTCTATGGGTATACAACTATAACATCCTACAATTAAATCATCATTTACCATTAATCCATGATAAGAATAACCTTTTGTTGTATTTAAAAATTGCTTATTAAAATCTTCTAAAGATTTCTTTTTTTTAAAAACATCTAAAAACAAATCACAAATTTGTTGTTTTTCATTTTGACTTAATTCATTTGTTTTTTTAATTACAAAATTCATTTAAACTCTCTTTAAATAAAAAACACCTATGTCTTCTTCAAAAAAATTTAAAAAAGGAATTATTGTTTTTATAATTGGTACTAACAACCATGAAAATTTAGCTAATGATTTATCAGAATTAATTCTATAAGAAATATCTTCTTTACTTAATGTATGAAGCTTATGATAATTTACTATTTCAAATCCATTTAACTCTGCAAGTTTTAACATACTTTTTTTATTAAAATAAAAAAGATGTGGTGTGTAAAAATTAAATTGCCATAATCTTTCCAAAGGCTCTTTAAAACCAAAGAAGTTCATTATTTTTGAAATTTTATAAAAAAAACCCGTGCTTACAGGAAGATTTAAAATTAGATATCCATTAATAGTAAGATACTCTTTTATATTATTAATATTTAATTGTACATCTGGTATGTGCTCAAAAACATCATTAAATATAATAAAATCATATTTATTATTTTCTTTTGGTAAATCTTGGGGAAAAAATCCTTTTATAACATTCAATCCCTTTTTTTCAGATATTTTAAATGCTCTTTCCTCTGGTTCTATTCCTGAACAAGTTATATTTTCTTGCTCACACATTTCCATAAATAATCCTGTTGAAGAACCAACTTCCAATCCTCTTTTTAAATTTTGTTCATTATTTATATTTTTTATAATTATTTCAAAATTTTTTCTTCTTAAATTTGAAATATTCTTAAACCATATTTCAGGATTTATATTTTCAATCTTATCTGAATCAAAATTTATATTTTTTGCATAGAGTAAATCACAATTAATACATTTAAATATATTTCCTTTTAGTCTATACTTTAATTTTGAACGAGAACTACATACAGGACATTTATCAATCATTATTTATTACTCCCTATTAAAAAAACACCACAAATTATTAAAAAAACACCTATCCACTTATATAGACTTACAACTTCACCAAACAAAAAAATTGCAAATAAAAAACTAAAAATATAAGCCATTGAAAACATGGGATAAATATAACTATATTGATATTTACCCAATAAGTACATCCATAAAAGAGTGGCAAAAGTATAAATTACTAAACCACTTATCATATAAATTGATGAAAAAATATTTATAAAATTTTTACTAATAGTAAAAGCAGGGTTTAATAAACCACCATTTTTATCAATAGCAATTTTCCAAAAAACTTGTCCTAATGTAATCAAAAATGAGCCTATAGCTGCAAGAAAAATTGCTTTCATTTCTCTTTCCTTGGTATATTATTCATATCTATTTGTATAGCTTGTAAAATAAACTGTGTTCCTAAAATAATAGGTAAAACTGCCAACATAATTGTTCCAGTACTTGTTTCTATATTACTTACAATAGCTTCTATCCATTTTATACTTCCAAAAACAATACCGAAAAACAACATAGGTAAACCTACAACCAAATATAGTGACAGCATATTAAAATCATAAATAAAATATTTTAAAAATATTCGTTTACAAAGTCCTTTAAAAAGTTTAGGAGGAAATCCAACAAGTGTTTTAGTAATACTCAAAGAACTCTCTTCATCTCCATATTTAGCAGGTATTTCTACATCAACCACAACTGCATTTTCTATATTTAAATTAATTAACATATCTGACTCAAAGAAATATCTTTTTGCAATATTGTCTAAATCTAACTCTTCTAAAGCATGTTTATTTATAGCTGTATAACCATTTGTAGGATCCATTAAATTCCAGTATCCAGAAGCAGCTTTTACCAAAAATGACAATCCACTATTTCCAAACAATCTAACCTTTGGCATAGCTCTTAAAGCTTTAAAATCTGTAAATCTATTACCTTTTGTATAATCAGCTTTTCCATCAAGTATTGGTTGGATAAGCTTTTGCATATAGTTTACATCCATTTGCCCATCACCATCTATTTTTATAACTATATCTGAATTTAGCTCCAATGCTTTTTTATATCCAGTTATAACTGCCCCCCCAACTCCAAGATTTTTTTCATTATAACAAACAATAACTTTACTATCAGATGAAGTTTTAGCTATTTGTCCACTATTTTGAGGGCATTTATCATCTACTATGATAATATGATTTACAAATTCTGGAATATCTTTTATAACATCTAAGATATATTTTGAAACTTTATAGCTTGGGATTACAACTGATATATTAGTTTTCATTTTGACTTTTTTCATTTATGAATGTTATTTCGTAAGTTTTATATCCAAATTGTCCCCAACTTAAAGGAAGTTCTTGTATATTGAACGTCAACTTATCATTAGTAAATTTAGTTATAATCTTTTCTTTTAAATTGTCATCTCCTATCATAATAGTCATAATATTTTTATCTATTAAATTTATATCTTCAATAGATGGTTTATTAAAATAAAAATAAAAACCTCGTGGATTACTACTAATAAGATTATAATCTTTATAGTTTTCTTTTATAAATTCTATACTTGGAACTAGCTTATTTTTAAACATCAAGTTATGTATTTTTAATATTTCAACAAAATTAAAAAATGAATAAATCAAAATAACAAAAATCAAATAACGATTATAATAGTTTTTCATATAATACAAAATTATTAAAAGCATCAATGGCATATTAATAAAGATATATCTTTCAATTATTACATTGAAAATAAATAATACACAATAATTTCCAATAACAATAAGTATAAGAAAAAACATTTTGGGATTTCTATCTATGTAAGATTTAAAAAATACATAACCCGTAAATACTAAAAGAGATATACTAAAAAAAAGTTTTATTTCAGGAGACAAATAATATTTAAATAAGTCTAATTGAGGACTCAAAAACATTTCAGGAACAACTTCAAATAAAAATTTATTTAAAGAATTATTTATAGAACCATATGAATAAAAAATTGAATTTTTCGATATTTCAGTTATTCCACTTATATCATTTATTAAAAAATAATTAATTATCCAAACACTAACAAATGAAAAAGGTATAAATAGAAAAGAAATTAAAGCTTTTTTATAATTTTTTTGAATTAAAGTAAAAACTATAATGGAAGCAATTAATTCTATCATCCCTTGAAGTCTAAATATTGGAATTGTTATTGTTAATAAAAAAAGAAAAATCCAATATTTTTTTGAATCGTTTTTATCTTCATCAATTATTCTTAATATAATATATATTGAGAATAAAAACAAACTAGCATAAAAACCATCATTTATTGGCGTAATATAATAACCATAAAAACTTAGTGAAATAACTAAAAAAACTACAAATAATTTTAGAGTTATCATGTCTAATCTAAGGATTTCTCCTATTTTATACAAAATGAAAAAAATGAAAAAAAGGTTTATTGTAAGCAAGACAATAACAATTTTTACTCTAATTACCATATCTTCTGTAAAAAATCTTAAAAAGGTAAATACAAGTGTTATTCCATTTTGAGTAGTTTTTGGTGCCGTAGATGGTATAGTTGTAATATCATATATATAACCATAATTATAAAGATTCTCTGCATAAGACAAATATGCATAAACGTCACTAAAGTAATAAATTCTTTCTCCTATAAAAAAGAAATAGAACGATATAATAAAAATAATAAATATAACCGCCAACCAATAAAAATTGTTTTTATAAATGAACATTACAATTTTCCTAAACATTCAGAGATGTGTTGTAAGTTTTTATATTTTGTTGTTTGTTTTAATATTATTCTGTTAAAAATCCTTTTTATCAAATTTTTTAAATAATTTATGTAAGAATTGCAAATAATCCAAAAATTAATATTTTTAGATTCCCTAATTACTATATCTTTTATATCTTTATTAATATAAAAAGAATGTAAATTAAACTTATCAACATTAAATAAAGAAATTATATTATTTAGTTTAAAATCTCTTGCTGCTGTTATAGCTGTTTCTGCCCATATAGTTTCAACACTATAATATTTTGGTATAAGACTATCCCAATTATAATCACTATTATTTTTAAGATGAGGAGCAACATATAATTCTCCCTTATGTCCACCTAATCTACTTTGAGAAGTTGTACTTTGTGGACAAACTCCAGCAATTGTAAAAGTACCTCTAACTAAAAAATGTTTTTTTACTAAACTTGACAATGCAACAGTTGAATATATATCAGGAGATAATCCAGCAAAATATGCTCCAATTTCATTATAAATTTTATCTAAAACTTCTTTTTTGATTAGTCCATGATATACTCTTGGCAAATTATATGATGAATAATTCACAATACCATTTTCAAAAAGTTTTTCTAATCTTTTTATTGGTTCTATTTGCTGATATTCTGAAATAAATCTAGTTTTGATAATTTTTAAAGTTCCACTATTACCAGTTTCATTATTTGGCCAAAAATATTCAGGTATGTATCCGGGACTAATAGAATCTATATCATTTTCTTTCATATATTTTACATACTCAAAAATAGTAGGTAGTATAGTATCATCATCTCCTATCATACACACATACTCACCACTTGTAAGAGCTATAGAACGACTCATATTTTCAACAGAGGAAATAGCTTCATTTGTATATACATATTTTAATCTTTTATCTTCAATAGTAGAAACAAATTGTTCAATAGTTCTATCATCAGAGTTATCCTGAATTACAAGTTCAAAATTTTTATTATCATATGACAATATATGTTTTATAACTTCAATACAGTAATATTGCCTATTTTTTGTGGGAATAGCTACACTTAGTAATGGTTTATTTTGATTCAACATTTATTCCTTTTTAATTTAGACTTAAAAAAATCTAATAAATTTAAATTTGTAACTTCATTAAACTGTTTTAATGAATATAAAAAAGTTACTAATACGATAATTAAACCTGATAAATATTTCAAATATATATTATTCATATCACTTAAAAAAAATGAACATACAGTTAATACAATAGAAACTATAAATATTTTTAATGATTTACTATCAATGACTATACTATAAAGTTTATACATTATACTTTGCATCAAAATAATATGAATAATAGCCATAAGTAACATTGCTACACCTAGACCCGATAATTCATACGTATAAAAACAATAAATTGATAAAATTGTTCCTATAATTCTATAAAATAAAGTAACTACTAAAAATACTTTTGTATTTTGTTTAGCAATTAAAATCATATCTATAGGATTTGAAACAACAATTATTAAAGTCCAAAATATAGCATATCTCATATAATCTACTGAATACAAAAATTCTTTTGAATAAAGTAACTCTACAAATATATGCATAACAAACATAAATATGACTATAAGGGGAGTTATTAATATTAGTCCAACTTTTACTTGTCTGTTTAATTCTTCTTTTAATTTGTCATTATTATCATGAACTCCAGATATTCTTGGATAATAATCAGTCATCATAGCAATAATAACAATGCTAAAATAACCACTAACAATAGTAAGCCCTGCTTGATATATACCAACTGTTGAAAGGTCTGTACTATTACTTATATAAATTTTAATAATATACTCACTAATCATTCCAGTAAATGTTACAAACATCAAAGCAATTCCCATCTTTATCATATTTGAACTTTTATAAAAAGTTTCTTTTAATGACAAGTTGACTTTTTCATAATCTATTTTTTTTACATAATAAGTTGAAAAAATTATAGATGAAATTGCTACTATTAAAAGAGTAGGTACTATTCCATCGTTTTTTAGAAAATAATAAAAAGGGACTCCAAAAAACAATCCAAAAAAAGAACCAAAAATAGTAGCTTTAGCCAAAGCTCTTAGTTGTCTCATTCCTTTTAATATTCCAAGTTGTCCATCTACTAAAATATTAAGTAAAATTACTAAGCTTAGTAAAATAAACGCATAACCATATGACTCATCTCCAAAAGACCATTTACTTAATAAAGATGAAAATAAAATAGTGAATACAAACCCTATAATTGCAGTCACCGAAATAACTTTGTGAGTAGTAGTAATTACTGTAGAAAACTCTTTTTTATCTTCATCTGTATTTGCTTTAGAAATATCTCTAACAGCACTTTGAGAAATACCAAGTCCAAAGAAAGTCTTTAGCATTTCTGAGATTGATTGAAGTATTCCTATAAGTCCAATACCCTCACTACCTAAAAAAACTGCTGCAGCTTTGTTGAGTAGGACTTTTGTAAGTATGTTAAATATCTGTACAAAGCCAAAAAGGAATGTTGATTTGAAAATATTTTTGTATTCTGATGATTTATTATTCATTAATGAAACAACTTTTAAGGTACATATATTTCTGCTTCGCCACTAATAACAATTTTATTTTTTACTTTACAAACAGTATCAAAAAAAACTCTTTTTTTATCTATATTTATTGATTTAACAATTATAGTAGCTGTCACTGTATCACCCATATAAACAGGTCTTTTGAAATTTAATGACTGAGAAACATACACACATCCCTCACCAGGCAGTTTTGTGCCAAATAGTGCTGAAAAAAAAGAAGATGAAATCATTCCGTGAGCTATTCTTTTTTTGTATCTTGAGTTCTGTGCATATTCTTCATCCACATGTACTGGGTTTCTATCTCCTGATATCCCTGCGAAGGCTTTTATATCTGAGTCTGTAATAGTTTGACTGTAACTTTCTGTCATACCAATTTTAATATCATTTATATTTATCATTGACACTCCTCTAGCTCATTCGTCCAATTTTTTTTGCAGGTAGTCCGAATACTTTTGTATTTTCATCAACATTTTTAGTAACGAGGGAAGATGCTCCAATAAAACTATTTTTAGAAACATTAATCTGATTTAAAATAACAGAATTTGGAGCCAACCAAACATTATCATCTAATGATGAAGAACCAGTCATAATTGCACCAGCAATTAAAACGCAATTTTCACCAATTTTACAGTTATGTGCAATAAAAACCAAATCATCTATTTTTGTATTATTTCCTATTTCCGTATAACCTTCAAATAAACTATTTGCAATTGTAGTGTTCGCTCCAATTAATACATTATTCCCTATTTTTACACCACCAACATGTTTTGCCATATAAGGTACTTTTTCATCATACAAAAGTTGAAAACCTTGAGAACCAATAATTGCTCCAGAATTTATTTCTACATTATCACCGATTACTGTATTAGAATGAATAATTGCTTTTGGTCCAATCGTTACATTATTTCCAATTGTAACTCCATTTTCAACATAAGCAGTTGGATGAATCACAACATTTTCTCCAACTTTACTTGATAATTCCACTTTATAAAAATCTGTATTTTTATATAAATAATTATGTAAATCATAAAAAACTTTTTCTGGATTATCCACCAAAAAAAAACTTTTTTTATCTTTTATGCCTTGTTCTAATTCATCATAATGATTTTTTGATATAAAAACAGCTCTAATTTCTTCTTTACTTAGGTATTTAATAAATTTTTCATTAGCAACATAAGAGAGAACTTTATTGTGCAAAAAATCTCTACTACATAAATTTAGTGCATTAATATCCACATTCTGACCTATGAAGTCAATTCCTATAATCTCTGAAATTTCTTTTAAGTTACATTGTCTGTTATTCATATTTTCTCCTCGTTTACCCACCATCCACATGGTAAATTTAATTGTTTATTAGAAAACTCGTTTATCCCTTTAAAATCTTTTGCAGAACTTTTAAATACACTATACAAGTCATTTCGTAAGTGCATTTTAGAAGCATAAAATCCATTATTTCTAAACTTTTGAAGTAGCTTATCCCTATTATTTGAAAGAATACTAAAAGCCCAATATGAAGGATTTGTATTATTTCTAGTATTTAATAAGGTAATCTCTTTGTTATCTGAAAAATACTCTTGCCATTTTTTTGCATTTGCTCTTTGAGTATTGTAAAGCTTATCTAAATAATCCATTTGAGTAGCTCCTACATATCCAGATACATTATTCATTGTAGCAGAATCACCAGTTGTTGAAATATCACAAAGTTCAGATATTTCTCCAAGTGAATCTCTAAACTTACTTCTATCAATACCAAGGTCTCTCATAAGTATAGCTTTATCAAATAATTCTTTACTTCTAAAAGCAACTCCTCCACCATCAATGGCATTTGGTAGTCTTACAGGTGTAAAAGAATAGCAAACTATATCTGTTCCATTATTTCCTAATTTTTTTCTATTATACTCAGCACCAAAAGATTCAGTTGCATCTTCTATCACATAAACACCACATTCTTTTGCTATAGCATTTATCTCATCAATATATCCAGGATATCCAGCCCAATGATAATGAACTATAGCTTTTGTTTTTGAAGTAATTTTCTTTTTCACATCTTCAGGATCTAGTGAACCAGTCATTGGGTCAATATCTGCCCAAACAACTTTAGCTCCAACAACTGCTATCGGTTGAGTTGTCATAAGACAACTCATAGGTGATACGATAACTTCATCCTCAGCTTTTATACCAATCAATCTTAATGCAAATAAAACAGAATTCCCTGAAATTGCTAAAATATTTTCATTACCTACATATTCTCTTAATTTTGTTTCAAAATTTTTAGTGTGTGTTCCATAAGCTAATTGCCCAGAGTTCAAAATATCTGCAATACCTATAGAAACTTCATCTGGCATAAAAACTTTAAACAAAGGAATCATCCTACCAACCTTTTTTTATTGTATTTACTATATATTCTCTATCTTCTTTAGTTACCCACCAACCACAAGGAATATGTACCCACTCTTTTTCAAAATTATCAACATTTGGAAGAGTTGTTTTTGAGTCTTTAAAAATAGAATGTAAATCATTTCTTTTATGTAAATCTGAAGCCATAATTCCATTTTGTGCCATCATTTCCATGAATGCATCTTTGTTTTTTACTTTCATAGTATATAGCCAATATGAAGGTTCGGATTTAGGATAATATTCCATCAGTTCAATATCTTTTACATCTTTCAATGCTTCATCATAATACTTACCATTTTCTATATATGTATTTATAACACTATCAATATTCTCAAGCTGAACAAGTCCAATTGTTGCATTTACATTATTCATATGATATTTATACCCTTGTATTTTAATATCATTTTCTTTTCTAGTGACACCTTTACTTATTCCAAACCATCTGATAAGCTTTGCCTTTTCAAAATCTTCTTCATCTTTTATACATACTGCGCCACCATCTACAGTAGTTAAATGTTTTATCGCTTGAAATGAGAAAATAGTATATTTGAAATGATTACCTAATTTTTGACCATCATACCTAGCTCCAAAAGCATGAGCAGCATCTTCAATTACTGTAACCTGATATTTCTTTTCTATTTCTAAAAATCTATCAATATCTACAGGCATACCAGCATAATCTACAACAACAATCGCTTTTGTCTTGCTTGTTATTTTCTTTTCAACATCATCAGGACAAATATTTCCGGTTTTTGGATCAATATCTGCCCATACAATTTTTGCACCCGTTTGAGATATTACAGTATTTGTAGGTTCTGCCGTAATTGCTGTAGAAATAACTTCATCACCAGCTTTTACACCTGCTAAAATCAAAGCAATATGAATAGCGGAAGACCCACTATTTACACTCAAACAATACTTATTTCCAATATATTCAGAAAGCTTTTTCTCAAACTCATCTACTGTATCACCCTGAGCTATGTATCCAGAATATAAAATCTCTTCTAGTCTAGGCATCAACTTTTCTTTTGGAGGCATTAAAGTTTTTATTAAAGGTATCATTTTTTATAAGTCCTTAGTTCATCTTGTACATAATCAATAGTAAGTAATAACTCTTTTAATTCCTCAACATTAAGTCGTTTTGTATTATTAGAATTATATTCATCTTCTACTAGTAAATGACCTTCTTCTTGCACATACTTTGTATAGTTTAAATCCCTAAAGTCAGCAGGAACTCTATAAAATTTTTCCATTTCTATTGCTTTTGCCATCTCTTCTCTACCACAAAGAGACTCGTACATCTTTTCACCATGTCTAGCACCTATAATTTGAATTTCATTATTTGCATTAAACAACTCTTTTAATGCTTGAGCTAAGGTTTCAACCGTTGCAGCAGGAGATTTTTGAACAAAAATATCTCCTGGTTCTGCATTTTCAAATGCAAAAAGCACAAGATTTACAGAATCTTTTAACGACATCATAAATCTTGTCATTCTTGAATCAGTTATTGTTAATGGTTTACCTTCTTTTATTTGCTTTATAAATAAAGGAATAATAGAACCTCTTGAAGCCATTACATTTCCATATCTAGTAGCACAAATAATTCCACCATTTTTTTGAACTCTACTATCTCTAGCTTTTGAAATAGCAAGTTTTTCCATCATAGCTTTTGACATTCCCATCGTATTTATAGGATATACAGCTTTATCAGTACTTAATACAACTACTTTTTTAACATCATTTCTAGCTGCTGCTTCTAAAACATTTTCAGCACCTAAAAGATTTGTTTTAATTGCTTGCATAGGATAGAATTCACAAGAAGGAACTTGCTTCAAAGCAGCTGCATGAAAAAGAAAATCAACATCTCTCATAGCATTATTAATACTATCAAAATCTCTAATATCTCCAACGATAAAATTTAGTTTATCATTCTTATATTCAATTCTCATATCTTCTTGTTTTTTTTCATCTCTACTAAAAATTCTAATCTCTTTAATATCAGAATCTAAAAAATGATTTAAAACAGCATTTCCAAATGAACCTGTTCCACCTGTTATCATTAATATTTTATCTTTGAACATTTATCTCACTCTCCTTATAATATTTTTTCATTATTCAACCGTTACTGATTTTGCCAAGTTTCTTGGCATATCAACATCATTTCCTAGTCTTATTGAAATTTCCATTGATAAAAGTTGTAAAACTATTAGCATTTCAAAAAATTCCAACATATAGTGGTCACAAGAGTTTATTTTTATAAAATCATCAGCTAAATCAAAATCAAGTGGTGAAATTGCACAAATAGTACTATCACGTGCACTTAACTCTTCAACATTTGATTTGATTTTATCATATAATAAATTTTGTGGCATTAATGCAATTGTGAATAATTCTGGGTCTGCTAATGCAATTGGTCCATGTTTCATTTCACCAGATGGATAACCTTCTGCGTGTAAATATGAAATCTCTTTTAATTTTAAAGCACCCTCTAAAGCTAATGGATAGAATACATCTCTTCCTATAAAAAAGAATCCATGACCATGCAGATATCTTTTTGATAATCTTTTTGTTTTTTCATGAATTCTATCACTTATACATAAAGTTTTAGGAACTTCTCTTAAAGTATGAATTTCATTTGCTAAAACTTCCGATGAAATTACATTTTTTATTTTTGCAAAATATAATGATAACATCCATAAAACAACTGTTTGAGTTGAGAAAGCTTTTGTTGAAGCAACACCTTTTTCAATTCCAGCTCTTGTTAAAATTGTATAATCAGCAGTTCTAGTCATAGAAGAGTTATCAACATTACAAACTACAAGTGTTTTAAGACCTGCATTTTTTGCCATTTTTAAAGCTTCTAAAGTATCAGCCGTTTCACCACTTTGAGAAATAACAATAAATAGAGTATCTTTTGTTAAAAGTGGTTTTTTGTATCTGAATTCACTTGCAATTTCCACATTACATTTTACTTTTGAAAGTCGTTCAAACAAATATGAAGCTGTAAGTCCTGCATGATAAGAAGTTCCACAAGCACAAATTTTTATTTCATTGATTCCATCTATTATTGAAGCTTCAATTTCATCAAATAAAATTTCACTGTCTTTAATTCTTCCAAGCATACAATCACTAACAACAGCACTTTGCTCATAAATCTCTTTTTCCATAAAAAATCTATAACCATCTTTTTGAGCAAATTGTTTTGAAGTTGGTAAGCTTGACCAAGAGTAATTATCATTAAAAAACTCTATTGATTCAGCACTTGCAATTCCACCAACTCCATCTTCTAAATAAACAACACTTGAAGCTAATCCAATTAATGGAGCGTCTGAAGAAGCAAATAAAACTTCCTCTTTTTCATTTCCCTTTGCTACGATTAAGGGACTTCCATGCTTAAAGAAAAATACTTTTGTTGGGTCTGCTTTTGTGATTAAAAGAATCGAAAAAGCTCCCTCAAGTCTTGAAATAGTATTTTGAAAAGCTTTTTTTGTGTCGTTTAGTTGGTTGTAAAAGTTTTCAAATAAGTGAACTATAACTTCTGTATCTGTTTGAGATACAAACTTATGTCCTTTTGAAATCAAATCTTCTTTTAACTCTTTATAGTTTTCAATAATTCCATTATGAACAACATATGAGTATTCACCTAAGTGTGGATGTGCATTTAATTCTGTTGGTTTACCATGAGTTGCCCATCTTGTATGACCGATTCCTAATTCATAATTACCTGATGCTAATTCGTTTACTTTTTCTTCAAGGTTAACTAATTTTCCTAAAGCTTTAAATACATCAATTTGATTATTTTTTAGAACTGCAATTCCTGCACTATCATAACCTCTGTACTCTAACTCTTTTAAACCATCTAATAAAATTCTTGTTGTCTCTTTTTTACCAATATATCCAACTATTCCACACATAAATTATAATCGTCCATCAGTTTCATTTAAAATAGATTTTATATCAAACACTACATTTGATTCAGTTTTTAATTTTAATTCTTTAAACTCATCATGAGCAACAGCTAATACGACTGCGTTGTAATTAGTGATTG
>ERZ1673961.368-NODE-368-length-19642-cov-49.891254_pt1 | contig 19642 bp, 19 predicted proteins | sample MGYA00580189_ERZ1673961 | MGnify/ENA primary metagenome ERZ1673961 (study PRJEB41334, sample SAMN05608105) | rock metagenome | biome: terrestrial subsurface; feature: shale formation; material: shale | place: USA: Pennsylvania ... | reverse complement strand
ATGAGGTGATGCGCTAGTATTCAGCGTCATATCTTGTAGTGACATCATCAGCTTTTCTCCTTTCGCGCCTTAATTTCTGTTTTGGCTTGTCTAATGTTATCCAGCAGTGGAATATTAGCAGGGCAAATATATGAACAGTTCCCACAATCAATACAGTCCATCGCCCCGAGACGTTCGGCCTCGTCAATATCCCCTTGTTCATAGGCATTGGATATAAGAATCGGTTGTAAATTAACTGGACAGACATTTAAGCACTCTGCACATTTGATACACGGGGTCCGTTCATCTACTTTTACTTCTTCTTTCGGTAAAAAGCTAATCACCGATGTTCCTTTTGTGATCGGTACTTGACCGGAGGTAATAGGTTTACCCATCATCGGGCCCCCGTGCAACATCTTCCCTGTCTTTTCGACAAAGCCACCACAAGCATCAATCAAGACTTGAATCGGTGTACCAATTCTTACCCTAAAGTTTTGCGGATCTTTAATCGGCTCACCCGTAACAGTGGTGACGCGGTCCATCAGCGGTAAGCCTTTTTGAATTGCTAAGTAAACAGCACGTACCGTACTGACATTAGCCACAATTGTATGCACATCAAGCGGTAAACCACCAGAAGGTACCTCGCGGTTAACCAATGTTTTAATCAAGCGCTTTTCAGCCCCTTGAGGATAGATCGTTTCAAGCTCTTTAATCTGAATCCGTTTATCGTCGCCAATCGCTTGTTTAAGAGCAAATACACTATCATGGACATTTGACTCAATCGCAATAAAGGTTTGTTTAATAGGAAACAGTGAAAGTAGCTCTTTCACACCTGCAATAATCTCATCGGCAGATTCAATCATTAATCTGTGGTCAGCGGTCGAATAAGTCTCACATTCTGCGCCGTTAATGATTAACGTATCAATGAATTTTCCTTTTGGTGGTGAAAGTTTAACATGGGTTGGAAAGGTTGCCCCTCCCATTCCGACAATGCCGGCTTGTTCAATGAGTGACAATTTATCTTGTAAAGTTAATGCGTCATTTTTAGTATGAAGGGGTGACGCTGAAGTATCTTTAAAATCATTCTTAATAACGATGGCAAGATGAGGACCGTGCATCGATGGCCTCTCTTCGATTGCTTCAACCGTTCCGGATACCGAACTATAAATATTAGCTGAGACAAACCCCTGCTTTTGGGCAATCAGTTGTCCCATCTTTACCGCATCACCAACCTCAACAATAGGCTCCGCTGGTTTCCCGATATGCATGTTCATCGGATAAATCATTGTCTCACTTAACGGGGCTTCGATAATGGCTTTTTTTTCTGTTCGTGATTTTCTTTCTTCTGTATAGGCGCCTTGCCTTTTATATTTTAATTTCATATTAAACATAATGGTGCCTCCTCATATGTATGGAATATTACTCTATTCCTTCATTTAACTAAAATTAAACCCACTTTTTATGCTGAAGTATTATTTTATCGATACTTTAGATGATGATTTACTATAACATAGTCATTAAATAACACTCCTATAAAAACGATAGGAGACTTATCGATAGACTTAACGCTTCTACAAGATGAACGATTGACACTTATTTACGAACCAGGTCGCGTGGCTTGGTGATGTGTCCGATACGTTAGGGTAATAACACAAAAAGCTTCGTTCTTCATTCTTATGAATGATAACGACGCTTTTAACTACTATGTGGGTTTGACTTTTTTGTTTCTTTGTATTTTGTTTGATTCAACAGTTTTGATAATAATTGTTCATGTCCCATATTCAGTAGCAAACCTAAATAGATCCCTAAACTATTTAAAATCCAATCATCTACATCAACGGACCGTGAGACCATATGAAGTTGATGCAAGAGGTACTGGCCACCTTCAAATATTACCGGCACTAACACAATAAATAATAACTTTCTAAACCACCCATACGGTTTCACATATAACCAAAAACCAAGCGGAAACATCATCACCACATTACCGACAAGATTAACGATAATAATATCAAAAGCTAACGTCTCTTGCTTATAAGCGAGTAAATAGAGCTTGATTGTTTCAAATGGTTCTAAGTTAATTTGAAGCATGTCTCTCGCATCCCCAAGTCCTCTAAACCAAATCAAGTAACTTAAGATCACGAGATATCCTAACATGACCCCATTAAATAACCAGCGTTTTAAGTGGGGGTTGTTTAATTGTCTTAACACAATATAAATGATTAAAAAGATTGGCAACAACACGAAAAAGCCAAACGGTAAATACGACAAATAATCTCCCCCCTAAATAGTAAAGCAATGTTTTTATTATCACTTAAATGAGTGATCATGACAAGAGGAGAAAAGTAATTGTTATGAAATTGAAAACTATTTAAATAAGAATCGTCTAATTCTCTTTTTCAATAATCTGTCATCTCACTTTTTCTCACTGTTATACAATCAATGACTTCGCGCGACACGTTTACGTCGTCACCCTCTTTTACATCTAAGTGTTTTAAGACTTCTTGAGGCAGCAGAACTACAAAGTGATCGCCGTCTTTAATGATCTTACTCTTAAAAGTTTTAGTCATGATTTCAGCCCCTTTTTCTACTGCTTAAACTCTCACTCACATTTTTGAAGATGTATTTGTTATGACAAAAGAGCCTAGTCAATGGACTAGGCTCTCTCATTATTCATCTTTACTTACAACTGCTTAGCGTAAGTTATAGAATGCGCTTTTACCAGCATATTTAGCTGTTTCAACAAGTTCGTCTTCGATACGTAGTAATTGGTTGTATTTAGCAACACGGTCAGTACGTGAAGGAGCACCTGTTTTGATTTGTCCAGCATTTGTCGCAACAGCGATGTCAGCGATTGTAGTATCTTCTGTTTCACCTGAACGGTGTGAGATAACAGCTGTGTAACCAGCTTGTTTCGCCATTTCGATTGCTTCAAATGTTTCAGTTAATGAACCAATTTGGTTAACTTTAACTAGGATTGAGTTACCAATTCCTTTTTCGATACCTTCAGCTAATTTTTCAGTGTTTGTTACGAATAAATCGTCACCTACTAATTGAACTTTGTCGCCTAGGCGGTCAGTAAGAAGTTTGAAACCATCCCAGTCGTTTTCGTCAAGACCATCTTCAATTGAGATGATTGGGTATTTGTTGCACATTTCTTCATACCAGTCAACCATTTCAGCTGATGTACGAACAACACCTTCACCTTTAAGGTTGTATTTACCATCTTCGTAGATCTCAGAAGCCGCAACGTCCATTGCTAATTTAACTTCTTCACCTGGCTTGTAACCAGCTGTTTCGATCGCTTCGATGATTGTAGATAAAGCTTCTTCATTTGACTTAAGGTTTGGTGCGAAACCACCTTCGTCACCTACAGCTGTATTGTAACCTTTAGAAGAAAGTACTTTCTTCAAGTTATGGAAGATTTCAGCACCCATACGTAGCGCTTCTTTGAATGAAGGTGCGCCTACAGGCATGATCATGAATTCTTGAATATCAACGTTGTTGTCAGCATGCTCGCCACCGTTTAAGATGTTCATCATTGGTGTTGGAAGTACTGTTGCGTTGAATCCACCAAGGTAAGTGTATAAAGGAACACCTAAGTGGTCAGCTGCTGCACGTGCGACAGCCATAGAGACACCTAAAATAGCGTTAGCGCCCAATTTACCTTTGTTTGGTGTACCGTCTAATTCCATAAGTAAACGGTCAATCACAACTTGACGTGTCACGTCAAAACCTAATAATTCAGGTGCAATAACTTCGTTTACGTTTTCTACTGCTTTAAGAACACCTTTACCTAAGTAACGGTCTTTGTCGCCGTCACGTAGTTCAACTGCTTCATATTCACCAGTTGATGCACCACTTGGTACTAAAGCGCGACCGAACGCACCTGATTCTGTGTAAACTTCTACTTCTACTGTTGGGTTACCGCGTGAGTCCATGACTTCGCGAGCATATACGTCTGTAATGTATGGCATGATTATAAAACTCCTTTTTGTTTTTAATATAGTATAGGTCTTGCTTCTAGTTTTTAAACATTGATTCGAATCAATACAGGATAAAACTTACTTAATAAGTGACTTACCCGTCATTTCTTCCGGTAGGTCAACGTTTAATAGATCAAGTAATGTTGGGGCCAAGTCTCCTAGGATACCGCCATCACGCAATTCAATGCCGTCTTTAGTTACAATAACTGGGACAGGATTGGTTGTGTGGGCAGTCATTGGCTTACCATCAAGTGAGACAACTTCATCAGAGTTACCGTGATCAGCGGTAATGATGGCGTGTCCACCTTTTTCAATGATCTTATCAACGATTTTACCTAAGCATTCATCAACCGTTTCAATCGCTTTGATTGTCGGTTCAAGCATACCTGAGTGTCCAACCATATCAGGGTTAGCAAAGTTTAAGATGATCGCATTTTGGTTGCCTTCATCTAATTCTTTTAGTAACGCGTCGGTTACTTCATACGCACTCATTTCAGGTTGTAAGTCGTACGTTGCGACTTTTGGCGAATTGATTAAGATTCGCTTTTCCCCTTCAAATTCTGCTTCACGGCCACCGCTCATAAAGAAAGTTACGTGTGGATATTTTTCCGTTTCGGCAATGCGTAATTGGTTAAGCTTATTGTTTTGCAGTACTTCACCGACTGTGTTTTTAAGGTCCGTTGGCGGGTATGCAATGTGACTATTCACCGTATCACTGTATTTCATGAATGATACGAAGAATAAATCTTTTGGTGCGTTTTCGCCGCGGTCAAATTCATCAAAGTCATTGTTCGCAAAGCTTTGCGAAATTTGAATCGCACGGTCAGGACGGAAGTTATGGAAGATGACTGAATCGCCTGAATGCATTTTAGCAACCGGCTCACCTGCGTCATCTGTAATAACCGTTGGAATAACAAATTCATCATAGACATCTTCACTATACGCATCTTCAACGACTTGTAGTGGATCGGTTGATGTCTTGCCTTCGCCGTAAGCAATTGCGTCATACGCAAGCTTAATACGTTCCCAACGCTTGTCGCGGTCCATCGCATAGTAACGACCAGAAATCGTCGCAAATTGACCGACGCCAAGTTCATCCATTTTATTTTGTGCTTGTTCGATATACTGCTTCGCTGATTTCTGACCAACGTCACGACCATCTAAGAAGCCATGTACGTAAACTTTTTCAAGTCCTTTTTCTTTTGCAAGTTCTAAGACAGCAAAAAGGTGGTCAATGTGAGAGTGAACCCCACCGTCAGACAGTAAACCGAAAATGTGAAGCGCCTTACCGTCTTCTTTAGCGTTTTCTACCGCTTGAACAAGCTGTTCATTCGTAAAGAAGTCACGCTCACGAATCGATAGGTTAACACGTGTCAGTGATTGGTAGACAATCCGACCCGCCCCGATGTTTAAGTGACCCACTTCTGAGTTACCCATTTGTCCATCGGGTAAACCAACCGCTTCACCAGAAGCTGTTAGCTGATTGTGCGGATAGGTGTTCCAATAACGATCGAAGTTAGGGGTATTGGCTTGTTTAACTGCATTCCCCACAACTTCGTCACGCAGGGCATAACCATCAAGAATAATTAAGGCTGCTAATTTGTCTTGACTCATTATTTGCCCGCCTCCACTAATTTGAGGAATGAATCAGCTTCAAGGCTCGCGCCTCCAACTAACGCACCATCAATATCAGATTGTTGTAATAATTCATCAATGTTTGCTGGCTTGACACTACCGCCGTATTGAATGCGGACAGCTTCAGCAGCATCACTTGAGACAACAGACGCAACGGTTTTACGTACGTGTGCACATACCTCGTTTGCTTGTTCTGATGTTGCTGTTTTACCTGTACCGATTGCCCAGATTGGCTCATACGCAATCACAGATTGTTTCACTTGGTCTTCAGTTAAACCGTCAAGTGCTTTTGTGACTTGATCAGCCACTAAGTCCATTGTTTGGTTTGCTTCACGTTGTTCTAATGTTTCACCTACACAGATGATTGGTGTTAAGTCATAGTTAAACGCTGCTTTTGCTTTTTTGTTTACTGACTCATCTGTTTCGTTGAACATTTCACGACGCTCAGAGTGTCCAAGGACAACGTAAGTCACACCTAAGTCTTTAAGGACAGCTGGTGAAACTTCACCTGTAAACGCACCACTTTCTTCAAAGTGCATGTTTTGAGCCGCGATTTTTAAATCTGTTCCTTTTGTATCTTCCACTAACGCGTGAAGGAATGGGAAAGGTGCACAGATGATTGAATCTACTGCATCACTTTTAGGCACGTTGTTTTTTGTATCAGCGACAAAGCTTTTTGCTTCCGCTAATGTTTTATTCATTTTCCAGTTTCCTGCAATAATTGGTTTACGCATAATCTCTTCCCTTTCGTCTATGATTAGTTGACTAATCAGTGAGCTTATTATTCTACCTTACTTGTTGCTGATCGCAGCTAAACCAGGTAGTTCTTTACCTTCTAGATATTCTAGTGATGCACCGCCACCAGTTGAGATGTGTGAGAAGTCATCAGCAAAGCCTAATTTCATCGCAGCTGCTGCTGAGTCACCACCACCGATGATTGTTGTAGCATCATTTAGGCTGGCAATCGCTTTACATACACCGATTGTCCCTTGTGCGAATGCTTCCATTTCGAACACACCCATAGGGCCGTTCCATACGACAGTTTTCGCACCTTCTAGTTCATTTTCAAACTGAGCCACTGATTTAGGACCAATATCAAGACCCATGTAGCCATCAGGAATCGCGTCAGCATCAACAGCTTTCACGTCACCTTCTTCAGAGAAGCCAGTGTTCACCATTGTATCAACGGGTAAAATAATTTTATCATCAGCACGAGCAAGTAAATCTTTCGCAAGATCTAACTTATCTTCTTCAAGTAATGAAGAGCCGATATCTAGGCCTTGTGCTTTGTAGAAAGTATAGGCCATACCGCCACCGATAAGAATCTTATCTGCTTTAGTAAGTAAGTTTTCAATCACGCCGATTTTATCACTTACTTTCGCTCCACCTAAAATAGCGACGAATGGACGCTCTGGGTTATCAACGGAATCACCGATAAAACGGATTTCTTTTTCCATTAAGAAACCAGCAGCTGATTCAACGTTTGAAGCAATCCCAACGTTTGATGCGTGCGCACGGTGAGCCGTACCAAAAGCATCGTTCACGAATAAGTCACCAAGGCTTGCCCAGTACTTACCTAATTCAGGATCGTTTTTGCTTTCTTTCTTACCATCGATATCTTCAAAACGTGTGTTTTCAAACATTAAAATATCGCCATTGCCTAATTTGTCAATTGCGTTTTCTAATACTTCTCCACGAGTTTCAGGTACAAACGTCACGTCTTGACCTAATAATTCAGATAAACGCTCAGCGACTGGCTTAAGTGATTTACCTTCTTTATCCGCTTCTTCTTTTACACGTCCTAAGTGAGAAAACACAATCACTTTTGCGTCTTCTTTTAGTAAGTGCTTGATTGTTGGAAGAGCTTGAACGATTCGGTCATCGTTTGTAATGTTACCGTCTTTCATTGGTACGTTAAAGTCAGCACGTACGAGTACTTTTTTGCCGGCAACAGCTAAATCAGTTACAATTTTTTTCGCCATATTGGATAATCCTCCTAGTGAAAATTAAAAGCGGAAAGCGCGAACGCTTCCCGCTAATGGACTGCTTGTTTAGTTTAGCTCGCTAAAAATTAAAGGTTAGCGAAGTATTCTAATGTACGCACTAATTGTGCAGTGTAAGACATTTCATTGTCATACCAAGATACTGTCTTAACTAATTGCTTGCCCTCTACAGTCATTACTTTTGTTTGTGTTGCATCAAATAATGAACCGTAAGAAATACCGATAACATCAGAAGATACGATTGGATCTTCAGTGTAACCGTAAGATTCGTTAGCCGCTTTTTTCATTGCTGCATTAACGCTCTCAACAGAAACTTCTTTGTCTAATACAGTGACTAACTCAGTTAATGAACCAGTTGGAACTGGAACACGTTGAGCTGCACCATCTAATTTACCTTTAAGTTCAGGAATTACTAGACCAATTGCTGCTGCTGCACCCGTTGTGTTAGGTACGATGTTAGCTGCAGCCGCACGCGCACGACGTAAGTCTTTTGAGTGAGGAGCATCTAATGTGTTTTGGTCACCAGTATAAGCGTGAATTGTTGTCATAAGACCTTCAGCAATACCGAATTCTTTGTTTAATGTGTCAGCCATAGGAGCTAGACAGTTTGTTGTACATGAAGCACCAGAGATAACAGTTTCGTCACCAGTTAAGATGTCATGGTTTACGTTGTAAACGATTGTTGGAACGTCATTTCCACCTGGAGCAGAAATTACAACACGCTTCGCGCCACCTTTAAGGTGAAGTTCAGCTTTTTCTTTTGAAGTGAAGAATCCAGTACACTCAAGTACGATATCTACACCTAAGTCACCCCAAGGTAATTCTTCAGGGTTACGGTTAGCTAATACTTTAACGTCATTACCGTTAACAGTGAAAGCACCTTCTTTAACTTCAACATCGCCATTGAAACGACCTTGAGTTGTGTCATACTTTAAAAGGTGAGCAAGTGTATCAGCGTCAGTTAAGTCGTTGATTGCTACTACCTCAATTCCTTCTACTTCTTGAATACGACGGAAAGCTAAGCGGCCGATACGACCAAAACCATTAATACCTACTTTTACAGTCATACGTATTTCCTCCTTAGTATTGTTTAAAATTTTATCTAAAGGACTATAAGTCCTTTATTAATGCTTTAGCTGCCCCTTCATCTGTGATCAGGACATTACTTTTTCCTTGTCTAAAATAAGACTCAATTGCTTTTGCCTTTGAATGACCTCCAGCAATCGCAACAACTGTCTTAATATGAGACAAGTCTTCTAATTGCATACCTACTGTGCGCACTTTGTGTACGATTCGACCATTTTGGTCAAAATAATAACCAAAGGCCTCACTTACTGCTTTTCCCGATTCAAGCTTAGCTAAAACGTCTTTTTCTGCTTTTCTACGTTTCGCCATAGTAAAAGCATCACCAATACCATGCATGACGATATCCGCTTGTTTTATAATATGTAATGTTTCTTTTACACCGGGCTCTTCAATGATTGAATGATACGTTTCTTCACTTAGTGGGTCCGGTACATACAGCAAACGATAATCGCCTTTCATTTTATTGGCCATTTCAGCACAAATCGTGTTCGCTTGATTCTCGACGCGTTCTCCGAGTCCTCCTCTAGCGGGTACAACCATTGAGCCTTTACCTAAATCGGTCGGTGCCATCATTTTAGCCACAGCGGCCATTGATGTGCCACCAGTCACAGCGACGGTCTGCTTGTTATTGAGTTGGGATTGTAAAAACGACACGGCACGTTTTCCTAGTTCGTCTTTTACCCATGGGTCAGTATCACTGTCCCCAGGTGTAATTATAACACGTTCTAGGTCGAATGTCTGTTTAATTTTTATTTCAAGATCACGAAATCCTCGTAATTCCTCGAAATAAGGAGTAAACTCATCGACTAACAATTGTCCAGTGACGGTCAACATCACACCTTTTGGTGTCGCTTCAACTAAACCAAGTTGCGACAGCTTATCAATTTCAGAACGTGCTTCTCGTTCTTTAAGCGTCAACTGCATGGCTAAACTTCTTCTTCCAATCGGTTGATAATAACGAATGGTATGGAGCAAATGATAACGCCGGTCAATCACTGCGATAAGATCAGGGCATATTTTTTGTTGCAATTCGATTAACTTTTGCATCATAAAGCACCCTTTCAATTATCTTGGGACTAATTTTGTCCCTGTGGTTTAATTTTTGTCCCGCAAGGACCAAAAAAATACCCAACACCCATAATAGTATCAGAGAATGTGTCATCTGACAAGTTTTAAATCTAACTAAGTACACATACATTTTAAAAGAAAGAGGCTCCTCCCGCCTCTTTCTTTTATTAAGAAATACACTTATTTACCTTACTTCAAGTTATTATGCATATCTTTTAATATACTAGCTGAGTTTTCTAATAACTGTTGTTCGCGATCAGACAAGTTCAAGCGTAAAATCTCTCTAACACCGTTCGCATTGACAACCGCCGGAATTCCCATAAAGACGCCTTCAATATCATACTCACCTTCAAAATAAGTTGATACGGTTAAAATCGAGTTTTCATTATAGAGTAAGGCTTTCGTTAGGCGAGCGAGTCCCATCCCAATGCCGTAATAGGTCGCACCTTTTTTCTGAATGATTTGATAAGCCGCGTCACGCACGTTTTCAAAAATCGCCTGCATATCACGGTCTTCATAGAAGTTATTCAGCTTACCATACACATTTAGTGGTAAACCACCAATCGTCACGTGTGACCAAATCGGTAATTCTGAATCCCCATGTTCACCCACAATATAAGCGTGCACATTTCTTGAGTCGACTTGGAAGTAATCACTTAATAAGTAACGGAAACGCGCCGTATCTAAAATAGTACCTGAACCGATAACGCGTTCCTTCGGTAATCCAGACGCTTCATACGCCACATGTGTCATCACATCAACAGGGTTTGAGGCAATCACTAAAATACCATCAAAACCAGATGCCATAATGTCTTTGACAATCCCTTGCATGATTTTCGCGTTTTTACTTGCTAAATCAAGACGGGTTTCCCCTGGCTTTTGATTGGCACCGGCTGTAATCACGACTAAATCTACATCATGACAATCCGTATAATCGCCTGCTTTTATTTTCATTGGTGAACCAAACGGTACCCCGTGATTCAAATCTTGCGCTTCACCTTCTGCACGTTCTTTATTTAAGTCGATCAATACGAGCTCACTGACTGTTCCTTGATTCACTAATGAATACGCGTAACTTGAACCGACAAACCCTGTTCCGACAATAGCCACTTTCTTTGTTTTATTAGCTTTTTGATGCATAAAACAACACTCCCTTAAACCAGTTTTAGAGACTTTTCCTCTCATTTAAACACTATACCCGAAATCTCACTAAACTATGTTTGTTTTTTAACAAAAATGTTAAAAAAGCGAGTATTTCTTTTAAAAACAAAAACTGTCTAAGATTATTAGTCTTAAACAGTTTTAATCATGTGGTCTTATTAAAAAATACGAGCCTTCTACCTAACAAGCTGAACAGCATATTTTTAGTGCAGTGATTTATTAAATAAAATAGCGAGTTGTTGTTTCATCTTATTTAAACTGATGTGAACATCTAGTAAATAGAAGAAATAACTACTTGATAAAAGAATCAAGCTATTTTGGATAAACAGCGAGTAGCCGAAAATATCACGTAACTCTACTAGTTCCCAGATCAATAACACTGACACCGCTAACCATAATATGACTTTCATTTTTGCACCTCTTACTTTCTATAGAACCCCTTAATTGACATTAGATATGAGAAAAGACAGATGCGGACATCTGTCTAAGAGCGCGCTCGGAGGGATTCGAACCCCCGACTCACGGTACCGGAAACCGATGCTCTATCCCCTGAGCTACGAGCGCCTATTTAAATCGAACAAAAATAATTATAACTGAAATAACCGAAAAATACAATCCTTTCTTTTACCATTCGTTATCGTTTAAAGAAATCTCAACAATGACGAGTGGAATCCATACGCAAAAATCCTCATGTCTGTTATAATATTTACGAAGTTTATACATACACGCCGTTGGGAAGAAATAAAGGAAGAAATCATCACCTGCACCAGTGTTTTATTTGACCTTTTTTGACCTATTAGCTATGATATATTTATAAACTTTATACACATACTTAAAGTTATTTTTAGAGGAGGAATAGATATGAATTTAATCCCTACAGTAATTGAACAAACAAACCGTGGTGAACGGGCGTATGACATTTATTCACGCTTGTTAAAAGACCGCATCATTATGTTAGGCTCTGGCATTGATGACAATGTCGCTAACTCCATCGTAGCTCAACTTCTTTTCTTAGAAGCTGAAGACCCAGACAAAGATATCTCTATTTACATTAACTCACCAGGTGGTTCTATCACAGCTGGTATGGCCATCTATGATACGATGCAATTTATCAAACCAGATGTATCAACTATCTGTGTTGGTATGGCCGCATCGATGGGTGCTTTCTTACTTGCTGCTGGTGCCAAAGGCAAACGCTACGCGTTACCTAACTCAGAAGTCATGATTCACCAACCATTAGGTGGTACGCAAGGTCAAGCGTCTGATATTCAAATTCACGCGAACCGCATTATCGAAATGCGCAAGAAGTTAAACGAAATTCTTGCTGAACGTACTGGTCAACCGATGGAAGTCATCGAGCGTGACACGGATCGTGATAACTTCATGACGGCTAATAAAGCATTAGAGTACGGTCTGATTGATAAAGTGATGGAGAAAAAATAATCCTAACTAAAAAATAAGTACCACAAAGCAGCGAAGTGCCTAGGCACTTCGCTGCTTTTAATATATTATGCTTTTACATTTCGCTTTTGATATGCGATTAAAGGTTACAACTTTGTCGTTCTTACAATTTTGAATTAGATTAATTTCGAATATATTTCATGAATATATCTTTGTAGTCTTTTTGAGTAAAATCATCATACTTCTCATTTAACCAATCGTTACTAAAAGTCGTGGCTTTTTCAAGTTCGCTTGAGAGCGCTGTATCTTTAGTGTAACTATGTTTAATTAAATCCTGACTGCGCTCAAGACTATCTTTCGCGTAATCAAACTGTCGCTTGTCTGATGCTTGTTTTATAGAAATCTCTAACAAGGACTTATACAGATCGGTGATAGCTTCCCCTTCTTTTTTATCAATGTCAACTGAGAAAGCAAGCTCTCCCATCTTAAACTTGATCTCTAAATCGAGGTCAATCGTTCCCGCTGTTTCGACCCTTACATCACTGATGACATGTTGATAGTAATCATAACGCTTAATCACTCGCTTTGAACTTGTTGCCTTCTCACCATCTAAATGAATCAAAGCACGATTAGTAAAACAGTATTCATCCGTCTTAGATTTAATTAGAAAATGAATTGTTTCTCCGTCCTCATGTAACACAAAATCATCTGATAACGTCTTATCAAAGTCTTCTGGCTTAATCACTTTCCCGATATCACTAATCCCTAAAGCATCACTGGCGAATTTTTTTAACATAATTTAACCTCCTAAATAATTACTGCTCTTATTATAACACAATATTCTCTATCTGTTAACATTTTTACTAATATCATACAGTAACAGCCCGCTCTATAACACCCTTTCTAGGGACGTATAGAAAAAGAAAAAAATCGCCTCCCTCTAATGAAAGAGACAGACGATTCATTTACTTACTGTTCGTTATATAATTCTTCTAATGGCTTCGTAATTGTACGGCTAATAGAATTGATAAATTCGTTCACTTTTTGTTCTTCTTCCATTAGTTTAGAAATCGCCTCGTGTTGTTGAACAGTTTCAACGACTTTACGCGCTTTTTCTACTTCTTCTTCAGTGATTTCTTGACCTTGCATTTGTTTTTGTTGTAATTCGATTTGTGTATTACGGAAATCATCGAACATTTTTTTAGCAATCTCATCGCTCATAACCGCATCGTACGCTTCCTTAAGAGTTGAAAATTCTTCACTTTGGCGAATCGCATCCGCTAATTGTTCTGCTGATTGTTGTACGTTAGACATATTATAAAATCCTCCTAGTTTTTACTGACCAACAATTGGCCTTCTTTTAACTTCCTGTATAACTATAACAAACTTCTAAGTGTAATCCAAACGATACCGGTTGAGAAATTTTAAAAAATCACGGTAAATCTTGAGGATAATTAATTAAAGCGATGCTTTTCTAGTAATTGGTTCCCTCTTATCCATTGTTTTTGTTATAATGCTAGCAAGCAGTTATTTTCGTTTGTTCATTTCTCCTCATTATTTTAAGCTGTGAGTTAAATGAGCAGATAGCCATCTACAAGTCAGATATTTATTATATAGAAAGAAAGGATTCCTAACATGATTAAACGATTAAAAGCTCTCTATCCTAGCCTCATTACCGAAGAAGAATCTCAAAGTAAAGGATTGTACCGTTGGTTTATGACCCCCGACAATCAATTGCTTGGCATATTAGAAGCAGAAATTAATGAAAAAGAACATGATTTGCTCGATTTGTTACTGACGCCTTATCTCGGAGCCTACCCTCCTGTTACCGAACGCGAACAATCTTGGTATGATTGGATTTTTGAAGGCACGAATTTCATTCATACCGCTCCAAAAGAATACCGGTTTATTTACTTTTCACTGTCAGAAGCTCCGGATGACCCAAATGATTTTAGAGAAGCTATCTACGGCATGTATTCTTATAAACCCGTCATTTTATTTTCAAGTCAAAAACACGGCGTGATTATCGAAGAAGAGCGACCAGACGAAGAAGACGCGATTACTTTCTTTGAAATGGTCGAAGTGTTTACGAGTGATTTCTTTATCGATGTCCAGTTCTTTATCGGGCCGTATTTACGCGACTTAACGAAAGCACATGATTACCATGCCTGGATGGATCAACAATTCCATCATATCCAGCACTTTAATACCAAACCTGTTATGACTTATGTGTCGGCGGTACCTTATTTAATGACTGTCATGAAAGATCAGACGGCGTTAACGTTTTTAATTGAGTCGATTTTAAAATCAACCATAAAAGACGAGGAGCTTCTCCATACGATTCAAACATTTTTAGAAGCAAATTCTAATGCCTCCCTCGCCGCAAAAGAAATGTATATGCACCGTAATAGTTTACAGTACCGGATTGATAAGTTCGTCGAAAAGTCAGAAGTTGATGTCAAACAATTTGAAGGGGCGATTGCGGTTTACTTAGTTCTTTTGCTTAAACGCCAAATCGATCTAGCTTAGGCACTTTGCCAACGGCTAGATCTTTTTTTGTACCTTTTGACGAAACCCTTGATGCATCAGGGGTTACAGCTTATAAAGTCGAGGTGAACATAGCTAAAAAACCAGTGGATGTAAGCGTTGCACAACTTGTCGTTTTTTTCTTTGTGCACGTTGTCCATTTACGATTGCCGTTATTTTTTGTAGACTTAAGGCATCAAATAATAACGCTTTCAAACATTTAAGGAGGAACTTTAAAATGGCAGAATTAAGCTTAAGACATATTGATAAAATTTATGAAAAAGACGGTGTTAAAGCAGTAGATGACTTTAACCTAGAAATTAAAGACAAAGAATTTATCGTGTTCGTTGGTCCATCTGGTTGTGGTAAATCAACAACACTTCGTATGATCGCTGGTCTTGAAGAAATCTCAGCTGGTGAATTCTACATCGATGATAAACTAATGAACGACGTGGCACCAAAAGACCGCGATATCGCGATGGTATTCCAAAACTACGCGTTATACCCACACATGAATGTATATGACAACATGGCTTTCGGTCTTAAATTACGTAAATTCAAAAAAGACGAAATTGATCGTCGTGTTAAAAACGCCGCTCAAATTTTAGGTCTAGATCCTTACTTAGATCGTAAACCAAAAGCACTTTCAGGTGGTCAGCGTCAGCGTGTGGCATTAGGTCGTGCGATTGTACGTGATGCGAAAGTATTCTTAATGGATGAGCCGTTATCAAACCTTGATGCGAAACTTCGCGTTCAGATGCGTGCGGAAATCCAAAAATTACACCAACGTCTTCAAACAACAACCATATACGTAACACACGACCAGACAGAAGCGATGACAATGGCAACCCGCCTTGTTGTACTTAAAGACGGCGTGATTCAACAAGTGGGTGCACCTAAAGAAGTATATGACAAGCCGGACAACGTCTTTGTTGGTGGATTCATTGGATCACCTGCGATGAACTTCTTCCATGGTTCATTAGAAGAGAACGGTTTCCGCGTCTCTCCTAAGACGTTAATCGAAGTTCCAGAAGGGAAAATGAAAGTCCTTCGTGAGCAAAACTACATCGGTAAAGAACTTATTCTAGGTGTACGTCCTGAAGATATTCATGATGAGCCAGTATTTGTAGATGCTAACCCAGGTTCAACATTAACAGCTGAAATTGAAGTTGCTGAATTAATGGGTTCTGAATCTTACCTATACTCTAAATTAGATGAACAAGACTTCGTTGCACGTGTTGATTCACGTACAGATATTCACGGTGGTGAGTCACTTAAGTTAGCATTTGATATGCACAAGTGCCACTTCTTCGACAAAGATTCTGAACAACGTATTAAATAAGTGTATACCCCCTTATATACATGAAGAGGCGACTCCTTTGGAGTCGCCTTCTTTCATGTCTATATGTCAAACACTCATCATGCTTGCTCCTATAAATATCAGCGCAACTAAAAACAGACAAACTTAAATCATCTGATCTGATTTTACCCACTGATCAAACTGTTCCGCTGTCACATGCCCGAGGGTAATGGCTGCTGTTTTTAAATCCTCCCCATGTTGATGCGCATATTTAGCGATATCACTCGCTTTATCATAGCCAATGTGTGGATTGAGCGCCGTCACTAACATGAGTGATTGATTCACTTTCTCTTCAATCACGTCTTCATTAATCTCTAACCCTGATAGACAACGTAAATTAAAACTATCCATTGCCTCACTCAATAACTCGATCGATTGAAGCACGTTATAGATAATCACCGGTTTAAACACATTCAGTTGAAACTGGCCTTGACTTGCCGCAAAACTAATGGTCGTATCATTGCCTAGCACTTGACTACAAACCATCGTTAACGCTTCGATTTGAGTCGGGTTCACTTTCCCAGGCATAATAGAACTCCCTGGTTCATTGGCCGGTAACGTATACTCACCGTACCCTGCCCGCGGGCCACTTGCCAGGTAGCGTAAATCATTCCCCATCTTAAATAGATCCATCGCCAGTGCCTTGACCGTTCCGTGGAACCGGACGAGTTGATCATGACTCGTTAAACTGTGAAAATGATTATCTGTCTTTCTAAACGGCAGACCAGTATAACGCGACAGCTCATGAGCCACTTCTTCACCAAAACCGTCAGGGGCGTTTAAACCTGTCCCAACAGCCGTCCCCCCAATCGCCAGTTCAAAACACTCATCCATATCTTGAAGTAACATATGTTCCGTTTTTTCAAGCATGGCCAGGTAACCACTCAGCTCTTGTCCTACTGTTAAAGGTGTCGCATCTTGTAAGTGAGTCCGGCCAATTTTAACAACCGTTTGAAAGGCAGTTTGTTTTTCTTTTACCGTCTGGATCAACCGGTGTAAAGCTGGAAAGAGTTGATCAGTCACTGCCATCGCTGTAGCTATGTGCATTGCCGCTGGAAAAGTATCATTTGAACTTTGGGAACGGTTAAGGTCATCATTGGGGTGCAATGTGATTGTTTCATCTGAAGCTAAAAAACTGAGCACTTCATTCACATTCATATTTGTTTGTGTCCCAGAACCTGTTTGCCAAACAACAAGCGGAAAATGTTTATAATCGGGTTGATGTAACCACTGATCACTCGCCTTGACAATCCGTTCGCTCGTTTCTTTAGGCAACACACCTAAGGTGTGATTTGCTTTTGCGGCAGCGCGCTTTAACATCACAAATGCTTCAATGAGCCGTTTAGGCATTGTTTCTGTCCCAATCGGGAAGTTCTCTAAACTTCTCTGTGTCTGCGCGCCGTAATACACATCATCACTGACTTCCATTTCTCCAAAGGCATCGCGTACTTGTCTCATTGTTGACCACTCCTTTTAAATTGTCTCTCTAAATTTCTTTACCTGTTTTGTTTCCTGTCTTTTTCTTTTAATACAGCTAATATAACGTTAGTCCCTTCTGTCTTATTGACAGAATAATGTGTCTTCTAAAGTCATATTATAGCACAAAAAAACAGGTAGTGACTTAGCGTTCACTACCTGGATAATCAAAACCAAAATATTCTTCAAGCGTCCATTCATTCTGATAAATATCTGACGCGACGTCTTTGCCAACATAACGCAAGTGCCACGGTTCATAACTGTACCCGGTGATCGTTTCTTTTCCCTCTGGATAGCGGATAATGAAACCATATTTATGGGCCTGTTCTTTGATATATTGCCCCGCTTCTGTATCGCCAAACGATTGGTTTAGTAACACGTGATCATTGCCTTGGACGGTCACATCCATGGCTAGACCGGTTTGGTGCTCACTTGTCCCTGGTTTGGCTGAAAACTGATCGGCATGGGCTTGTCCTTTACTTGCGACATTACTTTCATAAATCGCCCGTTGCCGTTCATATGACCGGTAACCAGACACCGCAACCAACGCGTGACCATCTGTTTTGGCGGCATCAAATAACGCTTCTAACGCTTTTGCGGCTTCTTCCCGTAAGAGACGACGATTATCACCCGCAGGTGAGTAGTGCAACACATCCGGTTCCGTTAAGTCCGGTGGTGTGTAACCTTCAGGTAACTGCCGGTACTTATTGACATAGACAAGTATCGATGTTTCGTTATCAACGATATATAGTCCGGTGTCAGGGTTGACTGCCTTCGTATCATAATCTGGTTCACTTTTTTCAATCTCAAATGTTTTTTTAGCTAATAGCGAAGCACCTAGGCGTTTCGCATTCATCGTTCCTTTTAATACCGTCGTTTCTGCGCATCCTACTAACACGAGGAGAATAAACAGAACGACACTCATTTTTTTCATCTACATCCACCTCTTTTTCTCTCTCACCAGTGTATCACAATTCGTTTAGAGCTGTCTCTATATAAATACGTAACAAAAGAACCGAACAATTTATGTTCGGCTCCCTTTTATCTTACCCTATTATGAATGGTAACATTAATCAAGATAATAGTGCCTGTAAGTACGAGCCAGTTCGTTAAATTTAGACACATCACCTAACTCAATTGCTTCATCTATCGCCTGATCAATCGATTGTTTATTTCGATGAAAAGCTAATTCATCTAATAACAACGTAGCCATCAGCGCATCTTCAAAAGAATAATCACGCTTTGCGATAATGTATTTCGCATACCCTTGATTGTAACGACGTAACGTAAAACAAACCTTTTGCTTTTTCATCGAATTCAACTCCTTTTCATCTTTCAATCAGACATAAGTAATTTTAATAATATATACCCTTCCCCGCGTTCTTTAAACACGTGACGGTTGTAAAAGCTTTCATATTTATGAAAAACAATCGACGTATAAGTGTGTTCTCTCTAGTCTATGATGAAAGAAGCAAAAGGTGAGCGAAGGAAACATTTTTTCATGCCTTAAACGAAGTGGCAACGCGCTTTAATTGTTGCTGTAGACCCACTTCAATTTGCATGCTATCTTTAACAGAGAAACTTTTTAGAGAAAGAAGGAAACCCGATGGATCACTCGTTTAAAAAAGGTAGCCGCGGGGCTACCTTATCAATCATTGTCTATTTAATTTTAAGTATTGCCAAACTAACTGTCAGTTTTGTCGCTGACTCGCACGCTTTACGTGCGGATGGGCTCAATAATTCAACCGATGTACTCAGTTCAATTGTTGTCTTTATTGGTCTACGGATTGCGGTCAAACCAGCCGATCATAATCATCGCTACGGGCATGCCCGAGCCGAAATGATCGCGAGTCTCATCGCTTCATTTATAATGGTATCAGTCAGCATTCAAGTCATGACGCAAGCGGTGACGAACTTAATCAACAAAAACTATCCAGAACCTGGCTTACTTGCCTTTTGGA
>ERZ1673961.367-NODE-367-length-19682-cov-8.787130_pt1 | contig 19682 bp, 22 predicted proteins | sample MGYA00580189_ERZ1673961 | MGnify/ENA primary metagenome ERZ1673961 (study PRJEB41334, sample SAMN05608105) | rock metagenome | biome: terrestrial subsurface; feature: shale formation; material: shale | place: USA: Pennsylvania ... | reverse complement strand
CTGCTCTACCGACTGAGCTATCCGGGCAACGGAGCGCTATTAAACGGATTTTCCTGCTTTCCGTCAACCACTTTTTTTAAATAATTTCAAAAAAGTGGTTGTTCGAACGCTTTTTGTTCAACTCGTGCTAGAAAGTTTGCACAGAGTTAAATTCCTTTTTGAAATTTGTAACTTTTTCTAGGTAGCGTCGTGCTTCTGCATTGGGATGTTTTTTAGTTAGTGCCCAATAAACCTGGTTAGGTTGCAGAGAATTCAGATCCCGCATCGCACGTTTTCGGTCACTGCGGTTAAAGGTATTGAGAACGCCACCAGTACCGCCGTTGTACGCGGATATCATACTGTATTCGAGCGAGGCCGGGTGACTGACCTCTTTTAAATAACGATTCTTCAAGATGTAGAAGTAAGCGGTTCCGGTATCAATATTGTTTTCTGGGTTAAACAAATACTCTGGACTTGGTTGGCCCGAGCGATTTTTTACCAGCGCGAAAACGTCTCTGCCTGCTGTTTTTGGTACGACTTGCATCAAGCCATAGGCATTAGCCCAACTGACGGCATATGGATTAAAACTGCTTTCTGTTTTGATAATGGCGTAAATTAGATCTTCGGGGATGTCGTATTTCTCTGCGGCTCGGCGCACGATGTTCGCATATTGATAGCTGCGTTGGATGAAGTGATCTTCCACCATGGGAATTTCTACGTAGTACGCTTTTTTGAAGTCGACGTCTTTGGTTTTTATTTCGTGGTTAATCAGGTAATCGGCAAAGCGGTTAGCTCGCCATGACCACTGAATGGGCTTGTTATCTTGGTCGACGACTTGTTTATAGAGAAAAGGCTGACCTTCAAGTTTGATATCTTTGGAAGAAAATAGATCGACATTCGCCGGATCATCAGGAGTGAGTAGTGTAGTGATGATGGCGTTTTTGAGGTGCTTTTGTGGTTCGGTTGGCGAAACGGTTTCTATAGTGATAACGCCTTTTTGGAAATCAACTTCAGCTCTACTTAGGTAGTTATCGATATATTTTACGTAATTGCTTTTACCTGCGAGCTTAACTTCTCGTTTTCCCCATTTTTTTTGGATATTACCGGAGAAGCTATTGATCAACGAATCGAGAGCTGCGGTGTCTTTCTCAAATTGTCCTGGTAACTCGGCTAAGTTATTGGCGAAGCGATTGGTTGGCTCGTACTCGACATCATAAAACTTTTCGACGACCTCGCGACTACAGCCTGCCGTTAATAGAAGGGCTACAACGATAAAGACAATTTTTTTCATGGCTAATTATTTGATGGGATGGTGTGGCAATGACACCACAAGGTTCTATGTGATGTCATTGTTTCTGAATAAACTTATTTTATTTTAACAAGTTATTCGCTAGGTGGTGTGTAACCATCGATGTGAACGTCTTTGCCTTCGAACAGGAAGTTCACCATTTCAGTTTCGATCAGTTTACGATGCTCTGGATCCATCATGTTAAGCTTCTTTTCGTTGATCAACATGGTTTGTTTGTGTTGCCATTCAGCCCAAGCTTCTTTAGAGATATTATCAAAAATACGTTTACCTAGCTCACCTGGGTAAAGTTGAAAGTCTAGACCTTCGCCTTCTTTCTTTAGTCGAGCACAAAACACAGTGCGGCTCATAATGACTCCTTGTATTCAATTAACGAAGTTCGTGGGGTAGCGTTTCCAGCAATAGTTTAACTGGCGCGGCTAAGCCTACTTCTTCAGGTTTAGATAAGTTATACCAAAGACCTTTGTTACCTTCCATTATCACGTCGGGTTGCTTTGACAGGTCAATCAAAATTGGTGTGATATCGAGATGGTAATGACTAAAGGTATGGCGGAAAGTGATCAGCGTTTGCTGCTCTTTAATGTCATTGGTTTGAATGCCGCGTTGTTCCAACAGCAAATCAATATCGCTTTCGACATCAACATGTTCGGTTTGTGGAAAGCAGAATAGCCCGCCCCAAATTCCAGTTTGAGGTCTTTGTTCCAGCCATACTTCGTGCCCATTTGCATTTTTATGATGCAGCATGACAAAGCGGGTTTGCTTCACCGGTTTGTCTTTCTTGGGCTTTTTACCAGGGTAGTCGAGGATATTACCTTGTTTTTTCGCTACACAAAGATCAGCAACAGGACATAGTGTGCATTTGGGTTTGCTGCGTGTGCAGACCATCGCCCCCATGTCCATCATGGCTTGGTTATATTTGTCGACATCTGTTTGTGGGGTATGTGCCTCGGCAATTTCCCACAACTTGTTTTCCACTTTCTTCTGGCCCGGCCATCCATCAACGGCAAAGCATCGAGAAAGTGTTCGCTTCACGTTACCATCGAGGATCGCATGAGGCTGTTTATGTACGGATGACAGTACAGCAGCCGCAGTTGAGCGGCCAATGCCTGGCAGTGCATTCATTTGCGCGATATCTAGAGGGAATTCACCGTTATATGTTTGGGCCACCTCTTTTGCTGCTTTATGAAGGTTGCGTGCTCGGGCGTAATAACCGAGACCCGTCCAAAGGTGCAGCACTTCATCTTGCTCTGCATTAGCAAGATCGACCACGGTCGGAAATCGCTCTAAAAAGCGTTGGTAATAAGGAATCACCGTAGTGACCTGTGTTTGCTGAAGCATGATTTCAGACAACCAGACACTGTATGCGGTTTTGTTCTGTTGCCACGGAAGATCTTTTCTTCCATATGCGTCATACCATTCTAAAATGGCACTGGCGAAAGGGGTCACGACTTGCTCTGTATTCTATTATTGGTTAGGGGCAAAATTGCACCACATATTGGGTGATAAGTACAACGGATAAAGTGTGGGGATATTACAGGGATCATCATAGCTTTTGAGTCATGATAGACCGAGAGCTCAACAAAAACTTGCACCCGAGTAAATTCTTTGGATAATCCCCGCTTTGATTAATCAATGTGCAGGCAAAATCAATGAGTGAAGTAACCACTAACGAATACAACGAAGACGGCAAACTGATCCGTAAAATCCGCAGTTTCGTTCGTCGCGAAGGCCGCCTAACTAAGGGCCAAGAGAGTGCGATGAATGAGTGCTGGCCAACGATGGGTATCGATTACAAAGCAGAACTTCTTGATTGGAAAGAAGTCTTTGGTAACGACAACCCGGTTGTACTTGAGATCGGTTTTGGTATGGGCGCTTCACTGGTTGAAATGGCAAAGAACGCACCTGAGAAAAACTTCATCGGTATTGAAGTACATAGCCCGGGTGTTGGCGCTTGTCTTGCTGATGCACGTGAAGCGGGTCTGACTAACCTGCGCGTAATGTGTCACGATGCGGTTGAAGTGTTTGAGCACATGATCCCAAATGATAGCTTGGCGACTCTACAATTGTTCTTCCCTGACCCATGGCACAAAAAACGTCACCACAAGCGTCGTATCGTACAGCTAGAGTTTGCTGAAATGGTTCGCCAGAAGCTTATCCCTAATGAGGGTATCTTCCATATGGCAACGGACTGGGAAAACTACGCTGAGCACATGATTGAAATCATGAACCAGGCACCAGGCTTTGAAAATATTGCTGAAGAAGGTGACTTTGTTCCTCGCCCTGAAGAGCGTCCATTGACTAAGTTTGAAGCTCGCGGCCACCGTCTTGGTCACGGTGTGTGGGACATCAAATTCAAGCGCACTGCTTAAGGAGCCAGGTGATGTACCACTATGCGATATTAGCGAATCCGGGTCACAACCGTATTTATTTTGATAGCGCAATGACCATCGCATGTTCAGAGCTAAAAGCAATGCTGGCTTCTGAAGGTGTTGAAGTGACTGAAATTGGCAGTAAAGATGTCGGCTTACCTGCAGCATTGGTGTTCTCGTGTGCAGAAGCGCTCAACGACGAGCAGTCACGCAAGATTGCCGCATCATCTATCTACTACGCGCTGTTTGAAGTGCGTGAAGATGGTTTGCTACGTCCAATTCAGGCGCCTGCGTTCAACACTTTCCCTGAGAGCATGAGTCAGATCCTGCGTTATACCGGAAAAACAAACGAACAGTTTACGCGTTTGATGGTAAACCTTGGCGTGAGTGCCGCTAACACAGATAGCGCGCAACTGACGTTAATGGATCCGATGTGTGGTAAGGGTACAACACTATTTGAAGGTTTGATCCATGGCTTGAACGTGGTGGGCGTTGAGATCAACCAGAAATGGGTTCAAGAGATCCAAACCTTCGTCGTTAAGTTTATGAAGAACGGTCGCTTTAAGCATAAAGTGAGCAAAGAAAAGCGCACTTCTGGTGGCAAAAAAGTGGCCGATGGTTTCGTGGTTGAAGCTGCAGCGACAAAAGAAGATTACAACCAAGGTAACCTTCAGACGATGAAGCTGTACTCGGCGGATACTCGTATCGCAGACCAAGTTGTGAAGAAGAATTCGGTGGATGTCATGGTGTCTGACTTGCCTTACGGCGTGCAGCACGGCAGTAAAAATGCCAAAGACAGCAAACTGAACCGCAGCCCATTAGAGCTATTAAAAGAAGCCCTGCCTGCATGGAAAGTGGTACTGAAAAAGCAAGGCTCTGTGGTGTTGTCTTTCAACGAGTTCACACTGAAATGGAAAGATGTCGCGGCATTATTTGAAGAACAGGGATGGAAGGTGCTTTCAGAAGACCCTTATATCGGTTATCTTCACCGCGTGGATCAATCTATCAACCGCAACATTATTGTGGCAGTGAAACCATAATTGATTGTTCGATAACGAATATTTGAAAAGCCAACACACTGTTGGCTTTTTTTACCTCTGAATTAAATCAGTGATAATAAGGTGAACAATGAAACCTACAGTGGAAATTTTGACAGATATTCTGACCGAAGTTCGTCCTTTGATCGGTCAGGGAAAAGTAGCAGACTACATTCCAGCTCTGGCAAAAGTGCCCAGCAACAAGTTAGGTATTGCGGTATACACCAATGACGGCGAAGTGATTAAGGCGGGAGACGCCGACGAGCCTTTTTCTATCCAGTCTATTTCTAAAGCCCTGAGCCTGACTCTGGCGATGTGCTTATATAAACAAGAAGAAATATGGGCAAGGGTAGGCAAAGAGCCTTCTGGCCAGGCCTTTAACTCTTTAATCCAGTTAGAGATGGAGCATGGCATTCCACGTAACCCGTTTATCAACGCTGGTGCGATAGTGGTTGCTGATCTGCTGCAAAGCCGTTTGTCTGCACCGCGTCAGCGCTTGCTTGAATTTGTTCGTCAGCTTTCCGGCGATACCCACATTGTGTACGACAAAGTGGTGGCCGCTTCTGAAATGATGCATGGTGACCGCAACGCTGCGATTGCTTATCTGATGCGCTCATTTGGTAACTTCGAGAATGAAGTTATTCCGGTGCTGCAAAACTATTTCCACGCCTGCGCATTGAAGATGAGCTGTGTTGATTTGGCGAAAACCTTTAGCTATTTAGCCAACAAAGGTACGTCTGTGCATACCGGTAAGCCGATTGTCTCACCGACTCAGACTAAGCAGTTGAATGCGCTGCTCGCAACGTGTGGGCTTTATGACGGCGCAGGTGAGTTTGCCTACCGAGTCGGTATGCCGGGCAAATCTGGCGTGGGCGGCGGCATTATTGCCGTCGTACCGGGGGATATGACGATTGCAGTCTGGTCTCCGGAGCTCGACCCTGCTGGTAACTCATTAGCTGGCACCAAAGCTTTGGAATTGCTTTCTGAGCGAATCGGTCGTTCCATTTTCTAGAGCTGGCCATTTTTCTCAGAATAAATAAAAATGCCTCTCACATAGAGAGGCATTTTTTATAGATTGATATCAGATACGCTTATTCGTCTTCTTCTGCCATAAACGCTTCGAGCAAGTCGTTCAGGAAAAGCTTACCTTTTTCAGTGATTTGCCAGTGTGTTTCTGTCTCGCTCAAGTACCCCAGCTCTAACGCCCAGTCGATGGTGTCTTGAATGCTACTCAGCGGTAACCCTGTAGTGTCGATAAAGTCTTGTTTTGGACACGCTTCTATTAAACGAAAACGGTTCATAAAGAACTCAAACGGACGGTCTTCATCTTCGACGAATTGTTCAGTATGCAGGTACGGCTTAACCATATTTTGGTATGCAGCCAGATACCCACGAGGGTGTTTTACTTTTGTGGTACGAATGATACGCCCATCAGTAAAACTCAGCTTACCGTGTGAGCCACAACCAATGCCGAGGTAATCCCCAAAGCGCCAGTAATTGAGGTTGTGCTGGCACTGGAATCCCAGCTTACTGTAACCAGAAATCTCGTATTGTACGTACCCAGCAGCCGCCAGTTTTTTATGTCCTAGCTCGAAGATGTCCCATAAGTCATCGTCGTCAGGTAGTGTCGGCGGCTTGTAGTAGAACATAGTATTCGGCTCAATGGTGAGCTGATACCAAGACAGGTGCGGCGGTGCCAGTTCAATCGCTTTGTCCAAATCGGCCAAAGCCTGCTCAATACTTTGATCTGGCAAGCCGTGCATTAAATCCAGATTAAAGCTATTTAAGCCAATTTGGTGAGCAAGGTTAGCCGCATTGACGGCCTCACCTTTGCCATGAATCCGACCAAGACGCTCTAGCTTCTCTTGCTCAAAACTTTGCACACCAATGGAAATACGCGTCACCCCTGCTTTTCGGTAGCCGGCAAAACGTTCCGCTTCAATTGTGCCCGGGTTAGCTTCCATCGTAATTTCGATGTCAGTTTTGAATGGAATACGTTCTTCAATGCCTTTTAACAGGCGCTCAATCCCTTGTGCTGAAATCAGGCTAGGCGTACCGCCTCCGATAAAGATCGAGTGCAGAGGACGCGGTGCATCGTTCAAGCGATACTTCTCAATGTCGGTATCCAGATCTTCCAGCAGGGCGTTGATGTATTGCTCTTCTGGGATCTCTGCCTTGAGCTCATGCGAGTTGAAATCACAGTATGGGCACTTTTGCACACACCATGGGATGTGGACATAGAGACTGAGTGCTGGGGGCGTTAATATGGTCAAACTCGTTTACCTTACTGAGCGGCTTGTTCAGACAGCTGAGCAAATAGAGACTTAAGCGCTTTACCACGGTGTGATAGCTGCTTTTTACGCGCAGGTTCTAGCTCCGCAGATGCGCAGTCATCCTCTGGTACGAAAAAGACAGGGTCATAGCCAAAGCCATTCTCACCGTGTGCTTCTGTCAGGATACGGCCTTCCCATTTGCCATGACAAACGACAGGCGTTGGATCGTCTTTATGACGCATCAGAACCAATACGCAGTGGAAACGTGCGGTGCGCTCCGCCTCTGGCACACCTTCCATTGCTTTTAACAGCTTTTCTAAGTTCTCTTGATCCGTCGCGCCTTCGCCTGCGTAACGTGCAGAGTAGATGCCAGGTGCACCGTTAAGGTAGTCGACTTCTAAACCAGAATCATCAGCGATTGCCGGTAGGCCGGTTTCTTGTGCTGCGTGGCGGGCTTTGATGATCGCGTTTTCAATAAACGTGGTGCCTGTTTCTGCAACTTCAGAGACGTTGAATTCGCTTTGTGCTAATACTTCGAATCCGAAATCGGAGAGCAAATCAGCCATCTCACGTACTTTGCCTTGGTTGCCGGTTGCTAACACAATCTTTTTCATGGGGTTCTCTTTTCATTGTGATAAGGAGAACATGTCGTTCTCCTTATCGTTTTATTTCTAACTTTATATGGCTTTTGGTCTGCAGGTGTCCAAAAGCTTTTAGATCATCATGATCTAATTACTTTTCGACATATCACTCTTCAACATAAAACTTCTGGGTAAATTGAAGCTTTCCTGAGCCTTTATTTCCCGATTTTACATCAATATCGAAGGTAAAAGTTTCTTCATGTGTGACTGGCAGTTCCGCTAGGTAGTAAATGGCGTCACCTTCTTTGACTTCTCGGAAGGTTAACTGCTGAGTTTGACCAATCAGGTTCTTAGCTTGCCCAGCAACTTGTGCTTCTAACGCCGGTTTTCCGAGTGAGGCTCTGTCCAGCACACTAATATTGATGATCGCAAGATAGCCATTACGTTTGATGTCATAGCTTCGCGCTATTTTAGGCGTCAAAAAGGTAGAGTTAAACGCCACGTAATGTACTTCGATGTCTTTCATGTTTTTGAACTGTTCAGCGAAAGTTGGGAAAGACAATAGGCTGATCAGTAACGCGGTAATCCATTTGTTCATTGTGAAATCCTCAAGGAGACACTTCCATTTAAGTTTAATTTAAATAACCGATTCGAAGATTAAATAAAAAGCCATCATAAGATGGCTTTTATGTCAGTAGGTATCTGGGTAGGCGATTCTATCCGAATTTGTTTGTGTCGTCCCAGTTCGCCTTTTTCTATGTGAACCAAACCTTTAGCGACTTTGAACTGCTTAGCCAAGAACTTGGTGAGATGCGCATTGGCTTTACCATCGACAGGCGGCGCTGTAATGGCGATTTTTAACTCTTCGCCATGCAAGCCGACGATTTTATCGCGGCTTGCTTTGGGTTGAATATAGAGTCTTAGGACAATGTCCTCGCCATCGCGCCAAACTGCGGCTGACACTACAATTGGAACCAGATAGGGCCGATAATATCGCCCATCAGGAAGTTGGCGAATTGTAGACCAATAAACAGAACCAGGACGCTAAGATCCAGACCTCCGAATGCAGGAAGAATGCGACGGATTGGCGCGCACATTGGTTCTGTCAGCTGGTGGAATACATATTCGATAGGGCTGCGGCCTTGGCTAACCCAGCTTAGGATTGCACGAATCAGCAATACCCAGAATAACAAGCCGCCAGCAGCTTTAATCAGAGACAGTAAGCCCAGGAATAGGAACTCGATACTGAAAGACACTGAACCGCTAGATGCGATTAGGATCAGTGCAACGAACTTAAGTACACACAATAGATACGCAAAGAGAACAGTAGCCAGGTCGATATTACCTACAGACGGGATAAAACGACGCAGAGGGCCAATCACAGGTTGAGTAGCTTTAACGATAAATTGCGAGAAAGGGTTATAGAAGTCTGCGCGCGCAGCTTGCAACCAAATACGCAATATAACGACCATGATATACAGGTCAAATAGGGTTGAGATGAGAAAACTCATTGAATTCATAAGGTACCCTTAACAAGTGGTGGATGGCTTTTCTCTGTAAGCATCCAGATAATTAAAATAGTTTTTCCATTTCTTCCGCACGAGCAACCGCTGCCTGCATTGCTTTTGCTACGATATCAGAAAGTTGATGTTCGTTGAATGTGCGCAGTGCTTCCGCTGTTGTGCCACCTTTAGAGGTGACATTTTCACGGAATGTGGATAGCTCAGTCTCTGGATTAGCCACAACCATGCTTGCAGCACCTAATGCAGCTTGCTGAACCAGCAGACGAGCTGTGTCTTTATCAAAGCCTTGTGCTATTGCTTCTGCTTGCATTGCTTCCATAAACAAGAAGAAGTAAGCCGGCGCGCTACCTGCAGCCGCAATCACGTTGTTGATGCCAGACTCTTTTTCTACCCAAGCCACTTTACCTACCGCTTCCATTAATTGAGCGGCAAAGTCTTTATCTTGCTCAGTAACGTGTTTTGGAGCGAAAAGACCACTCATGCCTAAACCGAGTTGGGAAGGCGTATTTGGCATCACACGAACCAAGTTCAATTTGGTCGCTAGCATCTCATCTAAACGTGAACAATTAATGCCAGCAGCGATAGAAATCACTAACTTGTTACTGAAATCGACAGATTGCAGTGGTTTACATACTTCCGCCATCATTTGTGGTTTCACAGACAACACCACCACATCCGCTTCTGATGCCGCGAGGATGTTATCGCTGGTCGTACGGATGCCAAAATCTTGCTCGAGTGGCAAGCGGCGTGTTTCTGAAGGTGCTGTTGCCACAATATTTTGTGCCGGGTAACCATTTGAGACTAAGCCAGAAATGATGGCTCGCACCATGTTACCTGCACCGATGAAGGCAATCTTTTTATGTTCCATTTGTCTGATTTCCATTGTGATACTTTACTATTTATAATGCACAGGTGTGCATAGTGACAATTAAGTCTTACCGCTTAACTTTGTGATGCGAAGATTGAGCTTTTTTCGCTTACTGGTAATGGCTATTCACTTTTTGAGTTATAGTCACGTGCGCCAAAAATCGCTGTTCCGATACGAACCATAGTACTACCGGCTTCTATCGCCGCTGTCATGTCGCCACTCATCCCCATGGACAATGTGTCGATGTCCGGATACTGCTGCATAAGCGCTTGCTTCAATGCCGCCAGTTTCTGGAACTCATGAAGTTGTGCATCATAGTCCGATACGTTAGCAGGAATAGACATCAACCCTCTTAAGGTGAGGTTCGGAAGGCGAGAAATCAACTCAGCCAGTTCGAATATTTCTGCATCGGTTACACCAGACTTAGAGTCTTCGCCACTGGTGTTGACTTGAATCAGTACCTGCAAGGGTTCTAATTCGCTAGGGCGTTGATCGTTAAGACGTTGCGCGATCTTTGCGCGGTCGATGGTGTGAACCCAATCGAAATGTTCAGCGACAAGGCGTGATTTATTGGACTGAATTGGGCCTATGAAGTGCCATTCTATGCAATTATCTGGATAATGCTGTGCAAAGTGCTGAACTTTATCCACGCCCTCTTGCACATAGTTTTCACCAAATGCGGTTTGACCAGCTTGGTAAGCTTCAAGAATGGCTTCAACGGGTTTGGTTTTACTTACCGCTAGAAGTTGCACTGACTCCGGAGCACGACCGCATTTTTGCTCGTCGTTGCGAATTTGAGAGGTGATATGTTCAATATTTTGTTGAATACTACTCATAGCTGTACTGGATTTTAGTGTAAAACATAATGCCTCAGATCTACATCTTTCTGCAGGTGTACCACCTATGGTCAGAATTGATGGCGATGTGAGAAAGCTCGGGATTCCAGCGTTTACACACCAAGAGGTTCATCGCTTGGTATTCGAAATCATGAATGACGCTCAACGCAGTGAATTTGAAGAAAAACTCGAAGTCGATTTTTCTTTTGAACTACAGAACGTTGGTCGCTTTCGTGTCAACGCCTTTAACCAGTCCCGCGGCTGCGCGGCGGTATTTCGTACCATTCCAAGCAGCATACCAACGCTTGATCAACTCGAAGCTCCAGAAATCTTCAGCAAGATTGCCAGCGGGCAAAAAGGCTTAGTCCTGGTAACCGGACCAACCGGCTCTGGTAAATCGACGACTCTAGCTGCCATTGTCGACTACATCAATCGTAATCACAATAAGCACATTCTCACAATTGAAGATCCAATTGAATTTGTTCATACCAACAACAAATGTTTGATCAACCAGCGTGAAGTTCACCGTGACACTCATAGCTTCCAAAACGCCTTGCGCAGTGCGTTGCGTGAAGACCCGGATGTCATCTTGGTTGGTGAGATGCGTGATAAAGAAACCATCAGCCTAGCATTGACCGCCGCAGAAACCGGTCATTTGGTTTTTGGAACGCTACACACCAGCTCAGCCGCAAAAACCATCGACCGTATTATCGATGTATTCCCGGGTAGCGACAAAGACATGGTGCGTTCAATGTTGTCAGAATCGTTGAGTTCAGTCATTGCCCAGAAGTTACTTAAACGCAATGGTGGTGGCCGAGTCGCCTGCCACGAAATCATGATGGCGACACCAGCAATCCGTAACTTGATTCGCGAAGATAAAGTCGCACAGATGTACTCGATAATTCAAACTGGTGCGGCACACGGCATGCAGACTATGGAGCAAAATGCTCGTCAGTTATTGGCGCAAGGTATTGTTTCTCACGAAGAGGCCGACAGCAAAGTCGGGCTTGATGTACAGCAGTTCTCGTAACACTCATACAGGTAATGGTGAATACGGAAAATGGATCTGAATAAATTTCTTGAAGGTATGCTGGCGCTGCAAGCGTCGGATCTTTATATCACGGTCGGCGCGCCGATTTTGTTTCGTGTCGACGGCGAGTTACGTCCGCAAGGTGACAAGCTGACAGAAAATGATGTGGCGCAGTTGCTGGATAATGCAATGGATCCTGAGCGTCGTCAGGAGTTTCGAAAAAGTCGAGAGTCTAACTTTGCTATCGTCAGAGACTGTGGTCGATTCCGTGTCAGTGCCTTTTTCCAGAGAGAATTGCCGGGAGCGGTTATTCGCCGTATTGAGACCGACATCCCTACCTTTGAGCAGCTCAAACTGCCTCTGGTGTTGCAAGATTTAGCGATCGCCAAGCGAGGTTTGGTGCTGGTGGTTGGTGCGACTGGCTCTGGTAAGTCGACCACAATGGCGGCGATGACAGGCTACCGAAACAGTAATAAGACCGGGCATATCCTGACGGTAGAAGATCCGATCGAATTTGTTCATGAACACCAGCGTTGTATCGTAACCCAGCGTGAAGTCGGTTTAGACACAGAAAGCTATGAAGTGGCACTGAAAAACTCCCTGCGACAGGCTCCGGATATGATTTTGATCGGCGAAATCCGCAGTAGAGAGACCATGGAGTATGCGATGACCTTTGCTGAAACCGGGCATTTGTGTATGGCGACTCTCCACGCGAATAACGCCAACCAGGCGTTAGAGCGGATTCTTCATTTAGTACCCAAAGATCAAAAAGAGCAGCTCTTGTTTGATCTGTCTATGAACTTAAAAGGCGTGGTTGGTCAGCAGCTGATCCGCGATAAAAGTGGGCAGGGACGTCATGGCGTATTTGAGATCCTGCTGAACAGCCCGCGTGTTTCGGATTTAATCCGTCGTGGCGATCTGCATGAACTTAAGTCGACGATGGCTCGTTCAAACGAGTTTGGTATGCTGACCTTTGACCAGTCGCTTTACAAGTTAGTGATGCAAGGGAAAATCAGTGAAGAAGATGCACTGCACAGTGCTGATTCGGCAAATGACCTGCGTCTCATGCTGAAAACTCAACGCGGTGAGCCTCTGGCAACAGGAAGCTTGGCGAACGTTAAGATCGATATGGACTAGGATTTCCCATATTCCAGACAATAAAAAAGGTTGGCACAAGCCAACCTTTTCTTTTTCAGACAAATTTACTCATTCCAAAGGTTTTCAAACCAGCTTTCTAGAATGACAACCGCCGATTGACAGTCGATATTTCCTTTCGACAGCGCTTTATAGCCACCCATTTCGAATAAGTCTGCTCGAGCTTCTGCCGTGGACAAACGTTCATCGTGCAGCTCGACGGGTAAGCCATAACGACCTTGTAGACGATTAGCAAACTTCTTCGCGCGTGGAGTAATGGTTTCCAAGTCTTTACCGTGTAGGTCTGTTGGTAAACCCACAACCAATAAATCCGGTTGCCATTCTTTGATCTGTTTTTCGATGTCGTCCCAGTTTGGAATGCCATCATTGGCTTTGAAAGCCTTGAGCGGAGAGGCGGTACCGGTAATTTCCTGGCCAATCGCGCTGCCGATGCTTTTGGTTCCAAAATCAAAAGCCATAATTGTACGTGACATAAGGTGTCTCTAATCTCAATCTAGGGGAACAGTCTGCTTTATCAGGCATGTCCTGCATCAGAAGAAAGCTGACTCGGATCGATCCCCAGTTTTTCTACTGCTTTTTTCCAACGGTCTGTAATTGGGGTATCAAAGATGATTTCTGGCGTAGCTTCAATGGTCAGCCAGGAGTTTTCAACTAACTCATTTTCCAGCTGCCCTGCGCTCCAGCCTGCGTAGCCTAAAGCAACCAAATAGTCGCTTGGCTCAGCTTCGGTCCCCAACACAGTCAGAATGTCTCGCGAGGTTGTCACTGCAAGCTCATCGGTCATCTGAATACTGGATTCATAGTAATCTTTTGGTTTATGCAGAATAAAGCCACGATCTTCTGAGATCGGGCCGCCGTTATATACAGGCCGGTCAAGGCTTGCTTCGAACAAACGCGGGTGTACAGGTTGTACTTTGACTTGCTTAAGCATGTTACCCACGGTGATATCGACTGGCGCATTGATTATCAACCCCATTGCGCCTTCTTCGTTGTGCTCGCAGACGTAGATCACGCTATTCTGGAAATAGGGATCTTTCATTCCAGGCATGGCAACTAAAAAATGGTTTGTGAGGTTCATATTCATACTGATCCTTAGGACTCAGAAGTGCACTTAAGCAAATTGGCAATATATGCATGAATTTGCTTAAGTTTGCATTTGGCTCTCTACTATAACTTTACTATATATTTAGTATCTGTTGACCTTTCGTGCTATTTATTCGCCTTTTACTCGGCGTTCAATGGCATCCATTAGTTTGCCCGTAATTGAGATATCAAATGCTGCTTCGATTTCACGAATACAGGTCGGGCTGGTTACGTTGATTTCTGTCAGCTTATCGCCAATCACATCAAGACCCACAAAAATAAGCCCTTTTTCTTTAAGAGTTGGTGCTACGGTTTGGGCAATTTTAATGTCTGTTTCACTTAGAGGACGAGCTTCACCCGTGCCGCCCGCCGCAAGGTTACCGCGCGTTTCGCCTTTCGCTGGAATACGTGCCAGACAGTAAGGCATTGGCTCGCCGTCAACCACGAGAATACGCTTGTCACCATTGCTGATATCAGGCACGAATGTTTGTGCCATCGCGTAATTCTGACCATGGTTAGTTAGCGTTTCGATGATCACTGATACGTTTGGATCGTTCTCTTTTACGCGGAAAATAGACGCACCGCCCATACCGTCAAGAGGCTTTAAGATCACATCGCCGTGTTCTTCACGGAATGCTTTAATCTTTTCAGCTTTACGCGTAACGATAGTGGTTGGAGTCAATTCCGGGAACCAGGCCGTAAACAACTTCTCGTTACAATCACGCAGACTTTGAGGTTTGTTGACGATCAGTGTGCCTTGCTCTTCTGCACGCTCAAGGATGTAAGTTGCGTAGATGTATTCAGTGTCAAACGGAGGATCTTTACGCATCAGAACCGCGTCTAACTCAGATAGCTCGATAGTTTGCTCTGATTTGAATTCGTACCAGCCGTTTGGATCTTCTTTTAGCTCAACCACTTTGGTGTCGGCAATGGCCACACCTTGGTCGAGATGAAGATCATTCATTTCCATGTAGTGGATTTCGTAGCCGCGGCGTTGCGCTTCAAGCATCATGGCAAAGCTAGAGTCTTTCTTGATGTTAATGGACGAAATTGGGTCCATTACAATACCGAGTTTGATCATTATTTTTCTCCGTTTTAACCAAGATCGCCGAAACGAACTTGTAAAGCTGTAATTGCGGTAAGAGCCGCTGTTTCGGTGCGAAGTACACGCGGGCCGAGAAGCGTCTCTTCAAATTGGTACTCGCGCGTCATATCGATTTCTTCAGACGATAAACCGCCTTCAGGGCCGATCAGCAGACGAACTTTTTCAACTGGTGTAGGCAGGGTGTTGATCGAGTATTTGGCACGAGGATGAAGGTTGAGCTTAAGTCCATCGTACTCTTCTTTGCTCCACTCTTCCAAGCTCATGATTGGGCGAATTTCTGGAACGATGTTACGTCCACACTGCTCGCAAGCACTGATAGCAATCTTCTGCCATTGGGCCAGTTTCTTCTCAAATCGTTTCTGATCGAGCTTCACGCCACAACGTTCAGAAATAAGGGGAGTGATGGTATTTACCCCGAGTTCTACCGACTTTTGAATGGTGAATTCCATTTTGTCGCCCCGTGAGATCACCTGTCCTAGGTGAAGATCCAAAGGGGATTCAATGCTGTTCTCTACGCGCTCAGAGATGTCTACGAGAACATTCTTTTTGCTGACTTCTGCGATAACTGCGGGAAACTCTGCACCACTACCGTCAAATAGGAGAACTTCCTGACCTTCCTTCATACGAAGTACGCGACCAATATGGCCTGCGGCGTCGTCACTTAAAGCGAGTGTACCAAGTTGGTGAATGGTTTCTGGATGATAAATTCGAGGGATACGCATGAGATTTCCAGCAAGAGAATAAACTTAGTTCCTAACATGGATGCTTTCCATCGAAAAAACAAGGGGCAAGAGGCGTTTCAATTGGAGTAAATGAAACGCCTCAAACAGAAAGATTAGCGATCATCGCGATTGGTTAGGATTACAGTGCGCGACAAGCCTCTTGAACGAATGGATTATGGTTGCCTTGTACTTTGGCAATGCGCTTATCACGTTCACATTCCCATTTATCGGCTGGGTAGGTTTTGTTCCATGCACTCATTAACTGAGTTTGTTGCTTGGACAGTTTGAAACCGTACTCCTTGCTCATATAAAGATAGGTACGAGCGATGGAGCCGCGTGCTCGATCGGGTGGCATGACTTTGCGTTGCTTGAAGTTTACCTGGACTTCACAACGACCATAGGTTGCGCCATCGATCCCATTCCACTGACTGAAATTGTAGTTAGAGCGATCACCATTTACCTCACCAATCGCAGGGGTCAGGTTGTGCAGATCGGCTTCCATTGAGCGGAATGTTTTGTCGTTACGCGAGCAGTTTTTACGACCACCGCTTTGCCAGCATTGCAGCTGGTGCCCAAATTGCCAAGCTGGAACGACGTGTTCCCACTCGATGCGTGAAGCACGCTTTTCTTGTTTGCGAACCTGATAACCACAAGAGGAAAGATCAGGTAAGCCTTTCTTGCCTTGCCATTGAATATCACAGCCGCAATAAAAGCTGGTGGGATGATCTTGATAGATTTTTACCGCTTCGCGCTTAGCGGCTGAAAATGAACTTGGTGGCGCGGCCACGGCGGCACTGGATAGTGCAAGAATGAATAAAGAGAACAGGTATTTCATGGTTAAAGTCTTTAAAAAGTATGACTTTATCCATTCTATCACTCGGATATTAGCTTTCGTAATAAGCAAGTTAATAATTAAAAAAGAAAAATAGAACTTGTTGGTTATTGTTTTTTTAAGTACTAGCTAAGCTGAATGCCAGTGAAGCTAAGAGGCTGACGACACTTTTGGCACGAATATACGGCTTGTTTGCGCAGCACTTTGTTGTGGCGACGAATAGAAAGGGGATATTTCGTGCAGTGACAACGATACTCGAAGGTTTTGCCTTGAACGGAAGTGACTGCGAAACTATGTGTGGTTTTGGCCGGAACGTTAAATACGGATTCCATTACGGTTTGCCACTCTTTGCCATGAGGGCGAACGCGACCGTAAACCTGATATGTGATTAAGTGGGCGACCTCATGCGGTATCACTTCTTGCAAGAACGCTTGGGTGTTTTCTTTAAATAAAACCGGGTTAAGGCGAATCTCATTGAGCTGAAGGTACGCTTTTCCTGCTGCTTTACCTCGGACTTTAAAGGTCAGGCTGGGAATAGGGAATGAACGCTTAAAAGCATGTTCAGCTAATGCGATATAGTGCGCCATCACCTGTTTTGCTTTGTAGCTTAGTTCAATGTCCATTCGTTCCTCTCAAGTTCAATAAAAAGCCCCCGCAGTTGCGAGGGCCGGATCATAGCATCACTGAATTAAGGTGTGTGTTTTTTCTTAATCGTTGCATGGTAGGCGTGCCAAGTACCGTAGCCGAGAATTGGCATAGTAAATAACATACCGATACCGTAAGTGGCAAAACCAATTAGGATGCCGCCACAGATGATTGCGGCCCATACAATCATTGCTGGAATGTTGGATTTGACCGCATTAAAGCTGGTGAATACCGCCGTCATCATATCAACTCTGCGCTCCATCATTAATGGAATAGAGAAGGCAGAAATGCTGAATACCACGCTTGCTAGTACAAAACCAATGAGTGACCCAATCACTAAGAAGGGCAAGAACTCTGTCAGCGGTGCACCTTGAACGGAAGGGTACAATGCATGGAGAAGTGCGGCGATTCGCATCCAGAAAATCATACAAACCGCAAGCAGAACCGCAAATGCCCATTGAGAGCTTGAGTTACGACCGATCGCTTTCATTGAGTGGAACAGGCGAGCTTTGTGGCCGCGTTCTCGTTCCCAACTGGCGTCATACAATCCTAGAGCTAAAAACGGCCCAATAAGCATGTAGACGATTAAACTCGGCATCACGACAAGGTGCGTCCCTTGCCATTGTACAAGCAACACGATGCCAATGGCCGCAGCCATGAAGCACAAACCATAAAAGGCACTAATGAGCGGCATACGCACGAAATCATGTAGCCCTAGTGCGAGCCAGTGGAAAGGCGCGCTAAGATTGACCGTGTTGCACGGAATGGTTCTAGCGTATTCGTTATCAGGGACTTCCTTTCGTTTGCTATGGAAGTCGGATGGATTGACTGTTCGAGGCATAACTCCTCCTTGGCTTATTCCTACACAGTAGTCTGTCAAATGACTTGTACCCATCGGAGTAAATAATTGTTCATTCTAGAGCGTTCAAACACTTGAAACTCACTCGACAATGTTTGACTGGAAAATAATTATTTATCAAAACATTACTCGTTTATTTCAGGCGTTTTGACTACGCTATTCCTGACCATTTGCTTACTTGGATTGGTACTAACCCCTATAAGTTTTAAAAGCATAAAGGATGTTTAGCTAACGTTTTCCCCAAGGTTGCTGTCGTCACACTAGCTTACATCCACGTTGTTACGGAAACGCAATTTAACAATATTTTAACTATTGTCGGGGTTGGGGGAATTTACAACTATTTGCTTAAAATTTGTTCTTAGCAGGTGGGACTGGAGGATAGAGAAGGAGGGGAGTCGGGGGGAAACAAAAAGCCCCCACCATAAGGCGAGGGCTTTGGAAATTCAGAGTAAGCTCGATTACTTGATGCCAGCGAATTCGCGAAGAAGTGCTGCTTTATCAGTCGCTTCCCATGGGAACTCTTCACGACCAAAGTGGCCGTATGCTGCTGTCTTCTTGTAGATTGGCTGCAGAAGGTTAAGCATTTCTTGCAGACCGTATGGACGTAGGTCGAAGAACTGACGTACTGCTTCGATGATGATGTCGTGAGATACTTTCTCAGTACCAAACGTTTCCACCATGATTGACGTTGGATCTGCCACACCGATAGCGTAAGAAAGTTGGATTTCACAACGGTCAGCCATACCAGCTGCAACGATGTTTTTCGCTACGTAACGCGCTGCGTATGCTGCACTACGGTCAACTTTTGATGGATCTTTACCTGAGAACGCACCACCACCGTGACGAGCCGCACCGCCGTAAGTATCTACGATAATCTTACGACCAGTTAGACCACAGTCACCCATTGGACCACCGATTACGAAACGGCCAGTTGGGTTGATGAAGAAGTTAGTCTCTTTGTTGATCCACTCTGAAGGTAGAACTGGCTTGATGATCTCTTCCATTACCGCTTCACGCAGTTCAGGAGTTGAGATTGAATCACAGTGCTGAGTTGATAGAACAACAGCATCGATACCTACGATCTTACCTTGGTCGTATTGGAACGTTACCTGAGATTTCGCATCTGGACGCAACCAAGGAAGTGTACCGTTCTTACGTACTTCTGCTTGTTTTTCAACAAGACGGTGAGAGTAAGTAATTGGAGCTGGCATTAAAACTTCAGTTTCGTTACATGCGTAACCGAACATGATGCCTTGGTCACCGGCGCCTTGCTCTTTTGGATCCGCTTTATCAACACCTTGGTTGATATCTGGTGACTGTTTACCAATTGTGTTTAGTACTGCACAAGAGTTCGCATCAAAACCCATATCTGAGTGTACGTAGCCGATTTCACGAACGGTTTCACGAGTTAGCTCTTCAATGTCAACCCATGCTGAAGTCGTGATTTCACCACCCACCATTACCATACCGGTTTTAACG
>ERZ1673961.365-NODE-365-length-19795-cov-8.389970_pt1 | contig 19795 bp, 21 predicted proteins | sample MGYA00580189_ERZ1673961 | MGnify/ENA primary metagenome ERZ1673961 (study PRJEB41334, sample SAMN05608105) | rock metagenome | biome: terrestrial subsurface; feature: shale formation; material: shale | place: USA: Pennsylvania ... | reverse complement strand
TATGGTAAGACGTCGCCAGCAAAACTCATCACAAAAAAAGCCAACAACGGGCTTCGTTCGTATTATTAGTGGCTTATGGAGAGGCCGAAAACTCCCAGTTCATGACGCTGAGGGCTTACGTCCAACCACCGATCGCGTAAAAGAAACGCTTTTTAACTGGCTGGCTCAAGATGTGCCGCAGGCAAAGTGTCTCGACTTGTTTGCTGGTTCTGGCGGCTTGGGTTTTGAATCCGCCTCGCGTCAGGCAGAGCAAGTAACGATGGTTGAACTGAACCCGCAAGCGTTTCAGCAACTGAAGAAAAACGTCGCGTCTTTAAATGCAACCAACATTGAAGTGGTGAATACCGATGCTCTGAGCTTCCTAAAGCAACCTGGGACGCCTCATCATGTGGTCTTTATTGACCCGCCATTTCGTAAAGGTTTATTGGACGAAACCGTGACCTTGCTAGAGCAAAACGGCTGGCTTGCTGAGGATGCGATGATTTATATTGAAACCGAGAAAGAACTGAATATTATCGACCTACCGGAAAGCTGGCATCTGCATAGAGAAAAAACCGCTGGCCAGGTCAGTTACCGCCTGTACGAACGCACGTCCGTGTAGTGCCATAATTCAAAAGGATACCAAAATGAAAGCACTAATCATCTTAGCCAAAGCGGCCATCGCCTTTGTTTGGTTGGTATTGATCATTAACATTGTTGCGCCGTTTCCAGGTAATGCAGCCATCGCGCTCTATATTATGACTGCGTTCCTGTTCATTATGCATGGCCTGCAAATGGCTATTTTCATCGGCGCATTTGGCGATAAGATAAAAATGAGCAGCTGGGAGAAATACTCCATCCTAATATTTGGCATCTTTGCTCTGCTCGACATTCGTCGTAAGCACATGATGTAAACACCAGATAATAAAACAGCCGCTCTCATGAGCGGCTGTTTCGTATTGGTCATCAGAGGTTATCTGAGAGCGTGTTGCCGTTTAGTGATTGCAAATACGCGCCATATTAACCACATACTTCCCTTCTAACTCTTGGATTTTTTCGCGTTGCTGCAAAAACGCGAGCAGTGCGTCTAAATCTAGATCATTCAGTTTGCACGTGTGGAAGCGAACTTCTAAGCCGAAATGCGCGGCAAGCTCTTCACGATTCATCGGGATTTCACGAAGCAGGTTCAACAGCTCGTGAGCGTGAATATCACTCATCATCAACTCCAGTTATCAAATTGGATACGACCAGTTTACCCGCATCCTCCAGCTCTGCTTTGATTTAGGTTAGTAAACGAGATTAGTAGACGATAGAAGCCACAATAAGTGCATGCGCCAAGAAATAGCTTCCACTAACCCACACATAAGCGCGTTTCATAGGCTTACGGTAACCATGTATTGCATAGGCTAGTGCAGAGTAGGTCATGACCAAGGTTCCACTGAATCCTATCGCATTCGCGTAAGTAGGTGACTGCAACCAAACCTCGCCTGCAGCCCACGCCATCTGCACCAGCATCATTCCCATAATCACCACAGGGAAAACCAACGAGTCGAGTTGTGGTAACAACAAAAAGAACGCCACGATACTAGCCGCCAGCAATAACGCCAATAGCCACCAAATAATGTCTCCGTTCAACTGCATCCAGAACGACTTGCTGTAGCAAATCTGCGCAACTAAATAACCGCAGAAATAAATCAGTTTACGCGAACGGAACGAGTGTAACGTGTCGGCAATGATTGATACGCCCAAACCACCAGCAATCCAATAGGTATAAGTGGCTGGAGTACCTTGGGTTAATACCAGAACAAGAAGGAGTACCAGAGTAAAGATTTTAAATACGAGAGATTGCGTCGGATTGGCTTGTTTTGCCCCCAACACGGAATACACACCTGATAGCCCTATAGCCAGCCAACTCCACATGCTGTACATACCTTTTACTTAAACTCGCCGCTAGTCTAGGTAGACCGATGTTGATGTAAAGGCACAATCTACGAAAGTTGGATCTCGCTAGCGATTCGGGACATTTGACCTTCTATTTAGAGCAACTAAATACGACATCAACTCACTCAATACTTAAATAGAAAAGTTGCTAACTATTCAGTCAAGATGCCTACTCGTCAGTCAATACGTACAAAGAACAAACATAAAAAACAAAAGTCCCATTGTACGCCATAGAATGCACCATTAACCCCTGCAGGGCCAACATAAGAGCCTAATATCAGGCATACACACAGATAATAAAGTCGACCAAACCAACACTAAAGCAATGATATTTAAGAACATTAATAAAGTTAGACTCATAAACCACAGGTTCGCATTAACGTTGAGTGCTAAACCCTTTTGGCACTTAGATTATCTCACCAGTTGAGAAATATACCTTCGAGATAGCAGCTCCTCGTCTTCCGTCGGAATAGAATTAACTAGGTTTTCTCAGATTTTGAGAAACACAGGCAACATTAAGCACCAACCTAACCCCTGAGACAAAAAACAATATTTAAACAATATGTAAGACCTTTCTTACAATTTAAAATCATACACTTACATCAAAAACGAACAACAAAGACACAAACCGAACACTTTAAACACAACGTAAAAAACACAGTTCAATTAGTCAAAATAAGGTAAAAACAGGTCAGTTAACTGTAAGTTTTAAAAACTTTTCATTAGATACGTTGATCAAACCTAAAAAATGGTGCTATATTAAATGTATAGAGTTCATCAAGATTAAGGGGTAGTGTTATGATTTCATCTTCTCAAAAACAAGGGCTGGTAATGATTGCAGTGGTTGTGGGTTTAATGACACTGCCAATGATGTACTAAGTTACTGATTAAAAATAAAAAAGGACGCTAACGCGTCCTTTTTTATTTTCTCAATATGACCCTACTGTATGTGCTCAGACAGTACGTCCCAATGCATGTAGTAAAAACCAAGAGCTGCAAGCGTAATCAGCGCCATCAACAAAATTGCCGCTCTCCAGATAAAGCGCGAGCTTCTTGGTGTGAGTTCTTTTTCACAATCATCACACACTGCCATAAAATTCTTTCGATTCTCTAACTGAAAATCTTCTTCGTGAACAATCTTATTACGCACCGTGGCGATATAACGTAGCTTGGCAATCACATCATGAGGTAACCGCTCTTCACAGCTATTGATGAGCTGATGTAACCCTTTCCCCTCTGCATGATATTGAGTACGCAAAAGTTTTTCGATCGTTCGGGTACGCATGACTACTTTTTCAATATCTGACATCGTAACCCTCCTCACATGACGCTTTCTTTATTACTCATTTTATTCTTCTATAAATTTAGAGCTTTTTCGAGCTGTTAAGTACTACTTTCCATTCAAACTGTGTCCTTGTGCGCATATAAAATGTGAAGTGCGCCGAATAAAATCTCACAGCATTTTGATGGATCACGAATCCTGTATCTCAACGCATCGTTTAAACGGGGAGTTCTGTAAAATAAGCGCTATCGAAACACTGGAGATCATCATGCCAATTCCACTTATTTTGGCTCTTTTTGCTCTGATAGCGCTAGGAGCCTGGGTTTTCTTTCGCTTTTACAGCAAACACTATGTCGGTGAAGATGCCCCTGAGCAATGCGTCCAAGTGACCATTTTAGATAAACAGGCCATCGATATTCCGGATGCAGAGCCGGGAGAAGATGATCAAGAGTATTGGATTTACGTGCAGAGAGGCCCTATCGGCCCTAAACGCGAGTTCCAGATTGGTGTCCACTATTACCATGCGCTCAATCCGGGCGACAAAGGCAAACTCACTTACCAGGGCGATAAGTTTCTCCATTTCGCCCTGAAGCAGTAATACTACGATTGGTATCAATTAAGGCAGTAGCCAGCGAGTCTTGGCCGAACGAGAGAAGAGATAACTCATCGCCAAGGCTCCAGCGCCGCTTAATATTATCCACATTGGTATGACCCACGCCGGATGCCCTTCATACCAGCCAAACTCCTTCATCGGCCACAAAAAGATAGGATGCAGTAAATAGATACCTAAACTGTGCTGGCTGATAAAGCTCACCACTTTTTGTACCTTAGGCGATAGTCCTTCGCCAAAATAGCGTGCCAACATAAAAATCATCGACGCGGCCAGAATCACATTCAGCGTTTTGTATGACAACCAGCGTCCTACGGTGTATTTCTCCGCTTCCAGACTGTTGGTCACAACCATCGCAAAGGTAACCGCCAATGCGACTAGTCCCAAGCCAGTAAAAAGAGTGACGTTCGAGCGGTTCAAAGGCAGCTTTTGGTACAACACGTAGCCCAGAGGTAAATAGCCCATATAGAGCCATAACTGATTACTCCAAGGGCCGTCTACCTTAAACAGGAATAAGGTACTGGTGAACAACCAGAATGCCAGGTAAGTATATAAAACGTTGTCGTCGACATTGCGCACCATCCACTGAAACAGAGGAATCACGAAATAGAGCGGAATAAAGTAATAGAAAAAACCTAAGTGGTAATAGGTTTCATGGTGGACACTGTTACTTAATACCTCTTTAACCGTTTCAAAGTTAAATCCCTCAGCCGTCCATCCGGACAAGTAAGCATAGAAAACCGACCATAAAAGAAAAGGTACCAACACCTTACCCAAGCGCCTTCTCAAATAATATTTTCCATCAAATGGTCGAGTGTCTGTGAGCATTAATGCGCCTGTGATCAGGATGAAAACTGGCACCGCCCAACGGGTTACACTATTGACTCCCACAGCCGTAAGCCACTGATCGAAAGGGATGACCCCTAATTCATTTCGATATGGCGCTAAGACGTGAATAGCGATTACAGCTACTGCCGCCACACAGCGCAATAGATCAAAAAACAGAACCCTTTCTCTCATACTTCTTCCTAAACTGAGTCGCTTATCGTTTGTTTATAGCATAGGGTAATTTCCAGTCAGGGGAATGCTTAACAAACTGTTTTTGCTTATTTTTAACGCAGTGCGACAAAACAGCCTATTTTTGCCCGCAGAGAGCCAGAACCAAGGCGAAAGCCAGAACACAAGGATAGAACGAACCATATCGATACAAAAAAGGGCTCCATAGAGGAGCCCGATAAATGTAAATGCGTACGCTTAAGCCGTCACTGTCTTGGCTTTGGGCAACTTGATTGAAATCAGAGTGGTCAAAGCAAGGAAAGCAAACGAGACCCACAGACAAGCGGCTAATCCGGCTTCCTGATAAATCCAGCCCGACAGAACGGTCCCTACCAAACGGCCCATCGCATTGGCCATGTAGTAAAAGCCGACATCCAGCGACACGCCATCGCCTTTGGCATAGCTGACAATCAAATATGAATGAAGCGAAGAGTTAATCGCGAATACCGCGCCAAAAATCATTAGCCCAGCCACAATCACAATTTCTGGTTGCCAACCGACTTGTACTCCGTAGGCAATTCCTCCTGTAATCAGAGCTAATATGCCCGCCCATACGAGTGCGGCACTGCCATCAGGTACGCGGCCTTGCGCTTTACCCGTAATACGTGGTGCAAAGCCTTGAACAAAGCCATACGCAATCACCCAAGCCGCTAAGAAGCCACCGACCCACAAGTGATCCCAGCCAAAAACGCTGCCGAGGTAGACTGGCAGAGCAACCACAAACCAAACATCACGGGCTCCGAACAGGAACATACGCGCTGCAGACAGGATATTCACTGATTCTGATTTAGAGAAAATATGGCGAAACTTGGGTTTGCTTTTCGCTTTGCCCATATCGGCTTCCAGCCAGATCATGCTACAAACAAACACTACGGCCAGAACGGCAGCCATAATGAACATGGAATTTTGGAAACCCACCCAAGACAGCAATAAGCCACCAATAAAGAATCCCGCACCTTTGAGTGCATTCTTCGAGCCAGTCAAAATAGCCACCCATTTGTACAACGCACCTTGTTGTTCATCGGGGACTAAGGTTTTAATGGCACTCTTCGCACTCATTTTGTTGAGGTCTTTAGCAATACCTGACAGTGCCTGTGCCGCCATCACCCAAGGGATAGTCAGCCAAGCATTTGGCACAGCAAGCATCAATAACGCAAAAACTTGCATTGCTAAGCCAATATTCATGGTTTTGTTCAGGCCAAGTCTCGCCCCTAACCAACCACCAATCAGGTTGGTGACCACGCCAAAAAATTCATAGAAAAGGAACAGTGACGCAATCGCCAGGGTTGAGTAACCCAAGTCATGAAAGTAAAGCACCACCAGCATGCGTAACGCACCATCGGTAACCGTAAAGTTCCAATAATTGAACGTCACTAACATGTACTGACGAATGCTTTTGCTTAGTTGTGAAATCATTTTGACCTCAGATGTACAGCAATAAAAGCATTTGGATCATGATGTGCCAAATGCTGTAAAACCTGAACACCAATAAGTTTTTATCGGCATTGGTACAAACGTGCAAGCTCAATAACCTTTCAGAGTAAAAACAAAAAGATTATTTAAATCAGTCATATAAAATTAATTTGAATTTAATTAATGTATTCAAAATAGACGCTAAGCTGACTGAACTAGAGCTTTTGGATCATGATGTTCCAAAAGCTCTATAAGCTGATCAAGCACTCTGTGCTACGCGTTCGATGTACTCAATCTGCACGGGTTTAGTGAACGCACCAGGACGCAAAGCCTGCACTTCACGCACGATATCGTCGAGCGCCCACTCTTTCTCAAGCAGTAAGTGCGCAGCCAAAAGACCAGTCCGGCCGGAGCCGCCCATACAGTGCATAGCAACTTTACCGCCCTCGGCAAGAATAGCGTGTAGCTCAGGGCTCGCGTGCTGCCATTTCGTCGCAAACGCATCATCTGGTGCACAATCGTCTTCTATCTCGACCTGAAACCATTTCATACCCAGTTGCTGAGTGATTTCACCCAACTCAGAGACATTTTTAGCTGCCAGTTCAGTGTTATCCAATGCGGTAACGACGGCTTGAACGCCCTGCTCTTTCAACTGCTCAAGTGATGCTTGTAGCGCAACATCTTTGGTACCCGGACACGGTGTTAATACCAATGCGCCCGACTCTAACGCTAATTGCCATGTAGGATGAGACATAGTAAAACCTCTTTAAGCCAGACCAACGTTACGTACCAGCTCTGCTGTACGTGTTGCGTAACCCATTTCATTGTCGTACCACGCGTAAATCTTCACCATGCGTGAGCCCACGACCATGGTTGATTGTGCGTCGACGATGGTAGAGCGCTGGTCGCCTTTGTAATCAATCGATACCAATGGGCGCTCTTCAAAACCAAGAATGCCTTTCAGTTCACCTTCAGACGCTTCTTTCAGTAACGCATTCACTTCTTCTGCTGTGGTATCACGCTTAACATCGAAGATGATGTCAGTCAGAGATGCATTGGCTAAAGGAACACGTACGGCATGACCGTTAATTTTGCCTTTCAGGTCAGGGAAAATTTCCACAATCGCAGTCGCACTGCCTGTCGTGGTTGGGATAAGGCTCATGCCACAAGCGCGAGCACGACGAAGGTCTTTGTGTGGCGCATCCAGAATAGTCTGTGTGTTGGTCAGATCGTGAATGGTTGTGAAGGAAGACTGCTCGATACCAAGCTTCTCATGAATCACTTTCACCACTGGCGCAATACAGTTGGTAGTACAAGATGCCGCGGTCACGATACGGTGTTTTTCCGGGTCATAGATATGGTCGTTCACACCCACAACGATGTTGGCAATACCTTCTTCTTTCACTGGCGCACTGACGACAACTCGCTTAACACCTTGGTCAAGATATTGATCTAAGTACGACGTTTTGCGATGTACGCCAGTGGCTTCAATCACAACATCACAGCCTGACCAATTAACGGCATCGATGTCTCGCTGCTGGGTAGTGACGATACGCTTACCATCAATGATCAGTTCGTTGCCTTCGACTTTAACTTCATGGTGCCAACGCCCCTGAACCGAATCGAACTCCAGCAAATGCCCTAGCGTTGCCGCATCACCAGCCACATCATTAATCTGAACAAATTCCAATTCAGGCCAGTCAAACGCCGCACGCAATGCCAAACGGCCAATTCGGCCAAAACCGTTAATTCCTACTTTAATCGTCATAATTTTCCCTTCAAATCTTCTGCGTTGAAATATTTATCCGTTGTGTGCTGTTAGCAGCAGGCCTCACGATTTTTATCATGCAGGCGCGAAATATCTTGCTGGTACTCTTGCTTCAAACAGTTCGATGCCACTAAATCGTTAATCACTTTTCTCATCCAACCTGGCAACTCTTGTGACAACTGGTAAAACACCCATTGTCCCTGGCGCTTATCAACTAAGATGCCATTGGATCGTAACTGGGCAAGATGACGAGAAACTTTCGGTTGGCTCTCTTGAAGTGCAAACGCTAAATCGCCCACACAAACTTCTCCTTCACGAGCCACCAGCATTAAACAACGCACGCGAGTCTCGTCAGATAAAAGTTTGAAAAACTGATGTGGAAGCATAGTAAACATACTTATATATGGATATGCGTATATGTTTATTTAAAACCACGACAGCGTCAAGCGCTCAGCACTTAACGTCACAAAAGTTTAATAATGGAAAAGCTAGGCGTTAGCGACGCTTTGGCTCCAACGAACCGCTTCACCCAAAGAAGCCTGTACTTGCTCGAAACAAAGGCCCAGCTGATTAGAAAATTTTTCCACTCCAAGCCAGTCAGCGCGTTCGTAGCATTCTTCCAGAGAAATAAGCGCACCATATTCCCCTTTTCGATGCAGCAACGCTTGTTGCACAGGCTCACTGAGCGGTAATTGCTTGATTAATGACTCAGTCGACAGATCGAGTATGGCATCTAGAATCGACAACAAGCCGACCATAAAACCTTGCTCGTTCAAATGAGAGAATGGCTGGTAACGAGACATCAACTGACAAAATTGAGCTCGTTGAAGTGAGAGGTTAAACAGTTCACGTGGTTTGTTAGTCGAGATATAAGACGCCACGACAAGTGAGACGAACTGCTTTAGATTATCCTGCCCAAGGTAAATCAGAGCCTGACGAAACGAACGGATTTCCACTTCCAGCTTGGTCGCCTGCATGTTCACAAAACGCAGTAGTTTGTAAGACAGCGCCACATCTTGTGTTATCAGATCTTCAATACGCTGAAAGTTTGGTTCTGGCACACACACTTCACGAAATAACTGCAGTGCCACAACCTGCTCCGGGCTGACATAATGGGTTTGAGACACCAAAGGCTTACTGAAAAAGTAACCCTGGAAGAATTTGAAACCGGCTGCTTTGGCCTGATTAAACTCTTCCTCTGTCTCTACCCGCTCAGCAAGAAAATGGTATTTAACTCGTTGCGCTAGCTGCGTTTTAACCAATTCACACGCGGCCTCTAACCCCATTGCCATAATGTCCAGCTTTACAATGTGTGCGTAAGGCAAGAAACGTTTCCATTCTGGAGTAAGGGTGAAGTCGTCCAATGCGATCAGGTAGCCCTCTCGATAAAGCTCTCTGATCGCCTCAAATAGCTCATCGGTAGGCTGACAAGTTTCTAGTACTTCGACAACGATTTTATGTTTCGGCAAGCTGTGCGGTAAACGGCGCAGTAAACTCTGATGAGGGAAGTTGATGAAACATCGTGATGATGTAATCACCGGATTTAAGCCAACAGATAGGAAGTTTTCGACAACCAATCGGTATGTCGCCCGGTCTGCATCAATATGAGAAGGGAAAACATTGCGCTCCCCATCCCGAAACAGCAGTTCGTAGCCAAGCGTTTGTCTTTTACGATTAAAGATAGGCTGGCGAGCGACATACGTGGTATTCATACTAAAAACAACCTAATAATTAGCGACTTATGATTTTGCAGCTGCTAATAGTGCACCACATCCCATAAACATGGAACCAAAGACTTTATTTATGTTCGCCATAATTTTATCTGAGCGAATAAAACGGCCCATCTTTGATGCCAGCAACGTGTAACCAAGCATCACAAATGAATCCACCGCAACTGTTGTTACCCCGAGTACCAATAACTGAGTTAGCTGGTCTTTTGCCGGATCAATAAACTGCGGGAACAAAGCCACCAAAAAAACAATCGATTTTGGATTGGTTAAATTAATGAGGATCGCTTTATACATCAGCGCTGTTGCTGACATCTCTTTTTGGCTCTCTGCCGCCACCAAACCAGACGTATCGCGCCACTTCTGAAAACCAAGCCAGACAAGATAAGCCGCTCCAACCCATTTGATAACCGCAAACGCCGTGGCCGATTGCGCCACCAGCGCACCAATACCAGCACCCACCATAGCAATATGAATCGCTAAACCAATTTGCAAACCCATAATCGCGCCAAGTGACTTACGTGTACCGTAGCTCAGACCATTACTGATCGAGTTTACGGTACCTGATCCCGGAGCAAGGCTAAAAACAATTGCTGTGACCAAATAGGCAAACCAAACATGGGTATCCATTGCATTTCCTCACTAATTCTTCGATGATACATCGCGTCTACAATGTATTTTCAGGTAATCGACTAATGGCTACTCACCATTCCCCTACGACTTATACTCAAGAGAACTTATTTGAGCAAGCGATAGGTGGTCCGATCGCTGAACTCTGGCAAAGTCGCCAAGAAGGCTTTGTGAAAGGGACAGAAAAAAAGAAAATCTACTGGTGCAAACTCACCCACCCTGAACACAAAAAAGCGGTGCTGGTTGTTAATGGACGAATCGAGTCTTCCTGGAAATACCAAGAACTGTTTTATGATTTCTACCGCCAAGGTTACGACGTTTACTCATTTGACCACCGTGGGCAAGGATTATCCGACAGGCTACTAAAAGACTCGGACATGGGTCACGTCTACGACTTTGCAGACTATGTTGAAGATATGGACATAGTGATAAAAAAGCACGATCTCGGCCACTACGAGCAATGTTTCATCGTCGCGCACTCCATGGGCGGTGCCATCGCCACTCGTTATCTTCAAACTCATCCGAAGCATCATTTCACCGGGTTGATTTTAAGTGCCCCGATGTTCGGGATTAACCTGCCGTGGTACTTATCTCCAATTGCCCTACCGGTGACACAAATTCTTTCGGCGGTATCAACGCTGCCACGTTATGCGCCTGGTCATCAGCCGTACTTCCCCAAACCGTTTGAGAATAATCTCCTCAGCCAGAGCCATGATCGCTATCGTTGGTTTCGCGGACTTTATTCAGACATGCCGGAGCTACAAGTTGGTGGACCAAGTACCCGCTGGGTATGGCAAGGGCTGATGGCAGCCAAACAATGCTTTTTATTAACACGTCAGGTAAAAATACCCGTGCTGCTTATTCAAGCCGGAGAAGATCGTATTGTCAGTAATCTGGCCCAGAAACGTTTCATCGATAAACTGAGTAAAACCAATCCGAATGCCGAGCTGGTATCCGTAGAAGGTGCTCATCATGAAATTTTGTTCGAAGCCGATAAATACCGTAATCAGGCTCTGGATGCGATTTTCCGTTTTATGAAACAGCCTAAGCCTTCTTCCGTTTCATAAGAAACAGTCCGCCGCCAGATACGCGAAGTGGACTTTATACGTCCCTATTCTCTGAGCAATTTAAAGAGGAAATGTATGCAACGCGATTTACCCTCTTTTTCATCCCTATTTTAACGTACACTGATTAGGCTTGTTCAGCTTTCAACCGAGATGTAACCCCGAAAGGTGAATAGCACCTTAAGTTCCCCCTAGCATTCGGAGCCGCATGATCTAGTCAGTCTGCAGGGCTCCGTCTGCACTCTACTTAATCGACACTATCCAAACCGTTTACGAGGACTTCATGAGCACATCGCTACCTTGCAAAGAGATCACTAAAATCGTTGCCTCAGATCTGGATGGCACATTACTTGCGCCCAATCATCAACTCAGCGCTTACTCAAAAATGACGCTGCGAACGCTACATGAAATGGGCTACACCTTTGTCTTTGCTACAGGTCGTCACCACGTAGACGTCGCTGGTATTCGCTCTCAGGTTGGAATTCCGGCTTACATGATCACCTCAAACGGTGCGCGCGTGCATGATCAAAACGATAAGCTGATGTACAGCGAAAACGTCCCACAGGAGCTCGTTCAAGGCGTGATCGACACGATCAAGCACGATCATGAAATACTTATCCACATGTATCAGAATGACGACTGGTTACTAAACAAAGACGATGAAACGCTGCGTGAATTCCATGAAGAGTTTACTTACAAGCTGTTCGATGAAAATCAGGCACCAACTGACGGCATCGCGAAAATCTTCTTTACCCACGCAGACAAAGATCATGAACGTCTGGTCGCGTTCGAAACTCAGTTACGTGATCAGTTTGGAGACAAACTAAATATCGCCTTCTCCACGCCTTGGTGTCTGGAAGTCATGAACGGAGAAGTCTCTAAAGGTCATGCTCTGCAAGCCATCGCGGAGTCACTCGATCTAGAACTGAAAAACTGCCTTGCATTTGGTGACGGCATGAATGACGTCGAAATGCTGTCAATGGCGGGTAAAGGTCTGATTATGGGGACTGCGCACGAAAAAGTAATGAAAGCGCTACCAAACAACGAAGTGATTGGCAGTAACGCCGACGATGCGGTTGCACGCTATCTGCAAGAGCATTTGCTGCAAGACGAGCAATAAGAAAATCTTCACAAGGGCTGCATAAATCAGCCCTTGTTTTTATCTGGTCTAACGCTGGCTGGGCAGCTTCTCTCGGCCAAGAATCGCTTCCCACTCTTCCTCTGCCACTGGCATGATCGATAAACGATTTCCGCGTTTGACCAAAGGCATGTTCTCCAGCTCAGGCATCGCTTTCATCACTGACAACGGAATCACGCGGTCCGTTTTACGCACAAACTCGACATCAACCATTATCCAGCGAGGATTGTCCGGATCCGATTTCGGGTCGTAATAATCGCTTTCTGGATCGAACTGAAAATGGTCTGGATACGCCTCGCGTACGACTTTAGCAATTCCTGCGACACCAACGTTTTTACACGAAGAGTGATAAATCAGAACCAAATCGCCCAATTTCAGCTGATCACGCATCATGTTACGCGCCTGATAATTACGAACTCCTTCCCAACATGAAACCTTTTGGGTTCGAAGCGTGTCAATAGAAAAGGTATCTGGTGAGTAACAATAATGAGGAAGATATAACATGAAGGCTTTGAAAAACCCAGTGGCCCTGGCCACTCTGCTGGTTCTGCAAGCATGTAGCTCGCAACTGCCAGAAAATGGCAACGAGGAAATAACCACCCCACCAGCATCACTAGATAAGCCTGAAACCATTCAACCTCAAACGTTTATGCTGCGTGGTGAAGTGGTCATTGGCCACGAAAGTCAGTACATCATGCCTTGTGGCAGTGACAAACAATACTGGCTCCAACTGTCACCACAACAAGCTCAACGCGCCATGTCGTTGAGTAACGAGCCTTATCAACCCATGTATGGGGAAATGATTGGCCACCTGAATCCTCCAGGCAATGAAGGCTTCTCTGCCGATTTCGACGCCAACTTTGTCGTTGAACAGGTTAACCTCCTCACCAGTGAGAACCCGCAGCGCTGCAGTCAGCCAAGTAAACCCACTCGCGTATTTGGTAATGAGCCATTCTGGTCAGCAAGTTTTGAGTCGGACGCACTGCAATTTCAGCAACCGGGTAAACCGGCACAATCTATAACCATTGAATCCAGACAGCTACAAGCACGTCAACGCACTTATCAACTTGCGGATGGCGAACTGCGCATGACGGAAAACCTTTGTTCTGACACCATGAGTGATTCCATCTATGGCTGGACAGCGACGCTTAAACACGATGGTACAACTTATCAGGGCTGTGGCATGGCATCGAATGTCGACTCGACACTCGAATGGGCAAACACTTACGTCGCAACGTCAACGCAATCACAAGGATTTGAAGTACAGATGACTTTAAAACCGGATCACAGTGCGACAACCCAATACAGTTACTCCGATGGGCAAGCGCCACTGGTTGAACGTGGTTACTGGCAACAGCTAAGTCCGTCACAGATTCAGGTCGTAATGACCCACCACCAGCAACAGCGTTTACAGTCAGAGCGACTTTTCATCCGCGAAGGAAACCAGCTTAAAGCCACGCAAGAAAAAGTTGGTACTATGGTTTACCCAATTGCTGATGGCGGCTTGGTGTTGTATCCGGCAACAGTACGTCAATCAGGAACGAAGACCTCCTCCCAAGAGCGATCTAACAGTCCTATCAGCAGTGCAGATATTCCCTCTAGTGCCGACTTCAACTCCAAAGTCGATGCAGCAGTGCGCAATTACTTTTTTATCAATCAAACCAATCCTAGCAACAACCAATACCGCTGGCTGACTTACGATCTGAATGGTGATGGAAACGAAGAACTGTTCGTTCAGCTAGATTGGTGTGGTTCAGGCGGCTGTACCTTACTCGTGTTTGAAAATCATCAAAGTGAGTGGCGTTTTAACAGCCGTATCACTCTAGTACATAGCCCGATAATGCTGGGCCAGCAAACCTCACACGGCTGGCGAGACCTGGTTTTTAATGTCAGTGGAGGTGGTGCAACACCGGCTCAACACGTCATGCAATACACTGGCGTCAGCTACCCAATCAATCCGAGCATGGCGCCAAAGGCAACGTCAACACAAGTGAGTGGTGTGCGCCTGTTCTCGGATGGTATTAGCCCAGTCCGCGAAGGAGTTCGCTTGTAATGGCACTACCATGCCCTGCCTGTGGTTTTCAGTTCAACTGCATTTGCTCACTGCTGCCTAACCTCAGCAGCGAGCACAGCATCATGCTATTGATGCACCCCAATGAACTGGCGCGAGATACCAACACAGGTAAACTGCTGCTGCAATGCAAACTGAATGTGAAGCAAGCTATTTGGGATCGCAAGCAACCACCTGGAGAGTTAATGACTCACCTTGAAGATTCAAGCCTGTACCCAGTGCTACTGTTTCCCAGCGAGGAAAGCCTGACTCTCGAACAAGTGGTAGATCAGAGTCAGCAACAAAGCCGCAAGCCTTTGTTTATTATTTTGGATGCAACCTGGCAAGAGGCGCGAAAAATGATCAATAAAAGTCGATGGCTGGAGAACGTGCCATTGATGGGGCTTGTAACCCAGGGCGATTCGCATTATCAGCTGCGTCGTAACCAGCAACAAGGCAACCTATGTACGTTTGAAATTGCGGCGCAATTGTTAGGGCAATTAGGGGAAGTAGATAACCAACAGCAGATGCAACGCTTCTTTACGCACTACCTTGCCGCCTTTCAGGCAGAAAAAAGCGGCCATGCGCTTAAGCACTAACGCAGAAAGTAACAACAAAAAAGCGCAGCCTTGGCTGCGCTTTATCAGACGTGTTTCACGTGAAACAATTTAAACTCTGAGTCTCTACCACATCAAATCAGCGAGAGTAACGGCGGTAAGCTATGAATTTCCATATCCGGCAACGTTCTGGCTCTAGGTAATTGCGCGATATTCTTGTTTACGTCGTTAAACCAACAAGCCGAAAAACCAGCCAGTTTTGCTCCGTGAACATCCGTTACGATATGGTCGCCGACGTGCAAAATATTCTCTGCCGGCAGATCTAAAATCTGTTGCGCTTTAGCAAACATGTCACCGGCTGGTTTGGCTAATCCATCCGGTCCCGCTTTCAGCACACTTTTAAAATAGGGGGTCAGACCGACTTTATCTAAGTCAACATTACCATTAGTGATGGCAACCAAAGGAATTTGCTCACCAAGCTGCGCGAGTACGTTAAGGCTCAGTTGCGGAACCTCGAAACGATTACGCCAGTCAAGGGCGACTTGCACGCCTTTTTCCGCTGCAGTTTGCGCTTGCTCTTCATGATAACCAGCATCGATAAAGCCCTGCTTAAGCTGCACCAAGCGCCAAAGTGTCACGTCACTTTTTAATTCAGGATCCTGCTGCAAAACCTGCTTTTTCACTTTGACCCAGTCCGGTTTTTCCATATGGGCGACCGCAGGATGTGCTTGTTGGAGCCAAGTCAAAAGCTCACGCTCCATGCGCACTATGACCGGATAGTTGTCATAGAGAGTGTCATCAAGGTCAAACGTCATCGCCTTAATTGGCGCAATACGTCGGTAAAATTTCATGCTCTGGTTCAGTCCCCGCTCTTTTTACGTGCTCGTGGATGTGCTTGATCGTAGGCTTGCGCCAAATGTTGGAAATCCAAATGGGTGTAGATCTGCGTGGTCGAAATATTTTCGTGACCTAACAGCTCTTGGACCGCACGTAAGTTGTTGCTTGATTCCAGCATATGGGTCGCAAATGAGTGACGCAATTTGTGTGGGCTGATGTGGCTCGCTACCGACTGTTTTTGTCCCCACTCTGCCATACGCTTTTGCACACTACGATGCGAAATACGCGTACCGAGCTTGGATACAAATAGAGCTGGTTCTCCGGGATCTGCGAGGTTACCTCTCACTTTAAGCCACTTGCCTACCCACTCGGTCGCCATGCCTGAGAACGGAACTTTACGCTCTTTATCACCTTTACCAATGACACGAAGTTCACCACTGCGTAAATGCACGTCACGCACATCGACACTAACCAACTCAGCCAATCGTAAACCCGCACCGTACATCAGCTCCATCATGGCGCGATCGCGAACCGCTAGCGGATCGTCTTCGTTTACTTCCAATAACTGGTTAACTTCATCGACATCGAGGTTTTTTGGCAGCGGACGCTGCTTACGCGGTGCGGAAACACCCTTAGCCGGGTTTGCCGACATTTCGCCGCGTAGGATAAGAAAATCGAAGAAACTGCGCAGTGAAGATAAACGAGTGGCCAGACTGCTGGCTTTCATTCCTTCACGCATGCCTTTACCTGCCAGTTGTCGAACCCAGCCCGCGTCAACCTGAGACCAGTCTTTCAACCCCATTTCGGTTAAGTGGTGCGCCATGGTTTCCAGCTGCTGTTTGTAATTACGCTGAGTATGCAAACTTAGCCCCTTTTCACTTCGCAGAAATTCGTAGAAGCGTTCAAGAGGCTTTTGCAGACTATTTGGCAGAGGAGTGTTTGGAGTTGTCGTCATCGTAACGTTGCCATACCAATGTTTGAGCAAGATGTGCCACTACTAAGGATAGATGACGCAAGAACAAGGTATCCATATCTGGTTGGAAATGTCCGCCGTCCTGGCTCGAAAATGCAAGAACACCCAGTGTCTGTTTCTTGATTAACGGCAATACCACATAAGACCCCATTTCTGGCATTTCCAAACTGCCAAACAAGGCTTCACGATCGACTTTGCGTAAGCGACCTAAGTAAGCATCTTTGCCATTGAGGTGCGTCGTAGCAAAACGCTGGTAGCTTTCCTTACCCAGTTGAACTGACGCATCACATTGACTAAACAGACGAACGTAAGCACGCAAGCCGAGATCATGCGCTTTCTGCTCAATGGCATGAATCACCTGCTTGAAATCACCACACTTGAGAATCTGTCCTTGCAAATCCATGAACTCGTAAAAAGTTCGGTCATTATTGGCAGCCAGAGACATCAGTGTCGTAATCTCTTCTTCGAGCTCTTCGATGCGTTGACGCTGACGGTTCATCTGAATATGAACCAGTGAAACCGCCCCCAAATCCACATGTGGAAATGACAAACGGTCTACCAGTTCTGGACGCTGAACAAAAAAGTCCGGGTGATCTTTGAGGTACTCAGCGACCACTTCGGCCGTCAACGTATCGGCTTCCACTTCAGACAAAACGTTTCCTTTCTCTTCCACTAGCACGACAGTTGCCCGTCAAAGACATGACTAGCAGGGCCTGTCATAAACAGCGGTTTACCCGGACCTTGCCAAGAAATATTCAGTTCACCACCAGGTAGCGACACTTTGACATTTTCATCGAGCAAGCCTTGTAGAATACCAACTGCAACCGCACCACAGGCGCCACTGCCGCATGCCTGAGTTTCGCCCGCACCGCGCTCATAAACACGCAGACGGATATGGCTGCGATCGACAACCTGCATAAAGCCAGCATTCACTCGCTCAGGGAAACGCTCGTGAGACTCTAGCAGCGGACCTAACGTATCGACATCAGCAGTATCGACATCATCCACGACCGTCACAACATGAGGGTTGCCCATACTAACAGCACCACAAAACAGGGTGTTGTCACCAGCGCGCATAATGTAGGTTTTCTCTTTTTGCTTCGCTTTGAAAGGGATCTTGTTCGGCTCAAACTCTGGCACGCCCATATTGACCGTTACTTCGCCATCGTCTTCGACGTTAAGGATCATTTTCCCTTTCTTGGTACTCACGCTAATGCTGTATTTGTTGGTCAAACCTTTAAGGCGAACAAAGCGCGCAAAACAACGTGCACCGTTTCCGCACTGCTCAACTTCGCTGCCATCGGCATTAAATATGCGATAGTGGAAGTCGGTCTCTGGGTCATACGGCGCTTCTACCACGAGCAATTGGTCAAAACCAACACCAGTGTGTCGATCCGCCAGGCGGCGGATCAAATCTTGCGAGAAAAACACGTTCTGGGTAATGCAGTCGACGACCATGAAGTCGTTACCCAAACCGTGCATTTTGGAAAAGTGGAAATGCATTTGCTTTGTGTTACTCCGGTAGAATCTGTTCCAGCTGCCACAAACTTGTCAGCTCCTCACGCTGACGAACAAGATGGCTTTGCTTACCGTCCACCATCACTTCCGCCGCTCGGGTACGAGTATTGTAATTCGAAGACATAACAAAACCATAGGCGCCAGCAGAACGAACCGCGAGTAGATCACCTTCTTGTAAAACCAACGCGCGATCTTTACCCAGGAAATCACCGGTTTCACAAATTGGTCCAACCAAGTCGTAAGTTTGCGCTTCACCATCGCGTGGCGAAACTGGCACGATATCTTGCCATGCCTGGTAAAGAGCAGGACGCATCAGGTCGTTCATTGCTGCATCAATAATGGCAAAGTTTTTATGCTCAGTGTGCTTTAAGAACTCAACGCGAGTCAGCAAGATGCCAGCATTCGCTGCAATCGCACGACCAGGTTCAAAAATCAGCTCAAGATCTTGGTGATTAGTCAGACGTCCCAACAGCGCTTTCGCATAATCTGATGGCTGTGGAGGAAGCTCATCACGGTAAACCACACCAAGACCACCACCAACATCCAAGTGACGAATGTTGATGCCTTGCGCTTTCAGATCATCAATCAGAGCAAGCAAGCGATCAGTCGCATCGATAAAAGGTTCAATATCAGTTAACTGAGAACCAATATGACAGTCGATACCCTGTACGTTTAGGTTCGGCAAGCTTTGGGCGAATTTGTACACCTCTGGTGCACGATCAAACGCAATACCAAATTTGTTGTCGCGAAGACCAGTCGAAATATAAGGGTGAGTTTTTGCGTCTACATCGGGGTTGATGCGCAGTGAAATAGGAGCAATCACACCAAGATCGCCTGCCACTTTATTCAGGCGCTCAAGTTCAGGCTCAGATTCAACATTAAAGCACTTGATACCAAGTTCCAGTGCGCGTTTCATTTCTGCTGGGGTTTTACCTACGCCAGAAAATACCACTTTCTTCGCGTCACCACCGGCAGCAATAACACGTTCTAGTTCACCACCAGATACGATATCAAAGCCTGAGCCCAAACGAGCCAGTGTATTCAGTACGCCTAAGTTTGAGTTTGCTTTTACGGCATAACAAACCAGATGAGGATGTTGACCCACTGCACTATCAAACGCCTTCCAGTGGCGCTCTAGCGTGGCTCGAGAGTATACATAAAGAGGAGTGCCATATTGCTCGGCCAGAGCTTGAAGTGAGACGTCTTCGGCCCAAAGCTGGCCATCATCCTGATAGTTGAAGTAATCCAAAAT
>ERZ1673961.363-NODE-363-length-19877-cov-8.001816_pt1 | contig 19877 bp, 16 predicted proteins | sample MGYA00580189_ERZ1673961 | MGnify/ENA primary metagenome ERZ1673961 (study PRJEB41334, sample SAMN05608105) | rock metagenome | biome: terrestrial subsurface; feature: shale formation; material: shale | place: USA: Pennsylvania ... | reverse complement strand
TAAGAGACCTAAGCACATGAGAATTTTGCGTGGCTCCCCAGCTCTTTCTGAGTTCCGTGTTAACAAACTATTGGAACTTTGTCGTGAACAAGATCTGCCTGTAACCGGCATTTACGCCGAGTTTATGCACTTTGCGGATCTAAAATCTGACCTTGATGACCAAGAGTTAGAAAAGCTTGAAAAGTTGCTGACTTACGGTCCAACGATCGAAGAGCACGAGCCTGAAGGTCTTCTACTTCTTGTTACGCCTCGTCCTGGCACTATTTCGCCTTGGTCTTCTAAATCTACCGATATTGCTATCAACTGTGGTCTGGACAATGTTAAGCGTCTGGAGCGTGGTACAGCGTACTACGTAGAAACGTCTGCGACACTTTCTGATGCTCAAATCGACACAGTTAAAGCCCTAATCCACGACCGCATGATGGAAACGGTGTTTACCGAGCTTGAAGCCGCTTCTGCACTATTTACTGTGGCAGAGCCAGCTCCAGTGGCGCACGTTGATATCTTAGCTGGTGGTCGTCTTGCGCTTGAAGAAGCAAACGTTTCACTTGGCTTGGCGCTAGCAGAAGATGAAATTGATTACTTAGTGGAGAACTTCACTAAGTTAGGTCGTAATCCCAACGACATCGAGCTGATGATGTTTGCTCAGGCGAACTCAGAGCACTGTCGTCATAAGATCTTTAATGCAGACTGGACTATCGATGGCGTAGACCAAGAGAAGTCTCTGTTTAAGATGATCAAAAACACATTTGAAACGACGCCAGACCACGTTCTGTCTGCTTACAAAGATAACGCAGCGGTAATGACTGGTTCTAAAGTGGGTCGTTTCTTCCCAGATCCTAAATCTCGTCAATACACTTACCACCATGAAGATGCGCACATCTTAATGAAGGTAGAGACGCACAACCACCCAACGGCTATCTCTCCATGGCCAGGCGCATCAACGGGTTCAGGTGGTGAAATCCGTGACGAAGGCGCGACAGGTATCGGTGGTAAGCCTAAAGCGGGTCTGGTTGGTTTTACAACGTCTAACTTGCGTATTCCTGGTTTTGAACAGCCTTGGGAAACAGACTTCGGTAAGCCGGGTCGTATCGTAAACGCGTTAGATATCATGCTTGAAGGCCCTCTGGGTGGCGCGGCATTCAACAACGAATTTGGTCGTCCAAACCTATTAGGTTACTTCCGTACCTACGAAGAGAAAGTGACTTCTCACGCAGGTGAAGAAATTCGTGGTTACCACAAGCCAATCATGATTGCTGGTGGTATGGGTAATATCCGTGACGAACACGTACAGAAGAAAGAGATCCCAGTAGGTGCGAGCCTAATCGTACTTGGTGGTCCGGCAATGAACATCGGTCTTGGTGGCGGCGCTGCGTCTTCAATGGCGTCTGGTCAGTCAGCAGAAGATCTGGACTTTGCTTCAGTACAGCGTGAAAACCCAGAGATGGAGCGTCGTTGTCAGGAAGTTATCGACCGTTGTTGGCAGCTAGGTGAAGAGAACCCAATCGCATTTATCCACGATGTGGGCGCGGGCGGTATCTCTAACGCACTTCCTGAGCTTTGTGACGATGGCGAGCGTGGCGGTAAGTTCCAGCTACGTGATGTACCAAATGATGAATTGAGCATGAGCCCGCTGGAAATCTGGTGTAACGAATCTCAGGAACGTTACGTTCTTGCAGTTGCACCAGAACATATGGAAGCATTCGATGCAATCTGTAAGCGTGAGCGTGCACCTTACGCAGTGGTTGGTGTGGCAACAGAAGAACGTCATCTGACACTAGAAGACTCTCACTTCGACAACACGCCAATTGATATGCCAATGGATATCTTGCTTGGTAAAACACCGAAGATGCACCGTGAAGCAACGACATTGAAAGTAGATAGCCCAGCGATTACACGTGACGGTATTGAAATCAACGAAGCGGCAGATCGCGTACTTCGCCTTCCAACTGTAGCTGAGAAAACGTTCCTGATTACTATCGGTGACCGCTCAGTAACAGGTTTGGTTGCTCGTGATCAGATGGTTGGTCCTTGGCAGGTTCCTGTAGCAAACTGTGCAGTTACGGCGGCAAGTTACGACACATACCACGGTGAAGCGATGTCGATGGGTGAGCGTACTCCGGTTGCTCTACTAGACTTCGGCGCGTCTGCTCGTCTGGCGGTTGGTGAGTCACTAACTAACATCGCGGCGACTGACATCGGTGATATCAAGCGCATTAAACTCTCTGCGAACTGGATGTCTCCAGCGGGTCACCCAGGTGAAGATGCAGGTCTTTACGAAGCAGTGAAAGCTGTGGGCGAAGAGCTATGTCCGGCGTTAGGTTTGACTATCCCAGTTGGTAAAGACTCAATGTCGATGAAGACCAAGTGGGAAGAAAATGGCGAAAGCAAAGAAGTGACTTCGCCACTATCGCTAGTAATCACTGCGTTTGGCCGTGTTGAAGACGTGCGTAAGACAGTAACGCCTCAGCTACGCACTGACAAAGGTGATTCTTCACTTGTTCTTGTTGACCTGGGTAACGGCAAAAACCGTCTGGGTGCAACAGCACTGGCACAGGTTTACAAGCAACTTGGTGACAAGCCTGCAGACGTAGACAATGCAGAACAGCTAAAAGGCTTCTTCGATGCAATGCAAACACTGGTTCGTGATGACAAGCTTGTTGCTTACCACGATAAAGGTGACGGTGGTCTGTTTGTAACACTTGCTGAGATGGCATTCGCTGGTCACTGTGGTGTGAAAGCGAACATCGAAGGTCTGGGCGAAGATGCGCTGGCAGTTCTATTTAACGAAGAGCTAGGTGCAGTTGTTCAGGTTAAGAACGAAGAGCTGGATTCAGTTCTGTCTACGCTAGCAGCGAATGGCTTAGAAGCATGTTCACATGTGATTGGTTCTGTTGAAGCTTCAGACGACTTTGTTATCACGTCTGGTGATGCAGTTGTACTTGAGCGTTCACGTACAGACCTACGTGTTATCTGGGCAGAAACAACGCACAAAATGCAGGCGCTACGTGATAACCCAGCATGTGCAGACCAAGAATTTGAAGCGAAGAAAGACAACACGGACCCAGGTCTGAACGTATCTCTAAGCTTTGATGTGAATGAAGATATCGCAGCACCTTACATTGCGAAAGGCGCGAAACCTAAGATGGCGATTCTTCGTGAGCAAGGTGTTAACTCTCACGTTGAAATGGCAGCGGCATTTGACCGTGCTGGCTTTGAAGCAACCGACATCCACATGAGCGATATTCTGACAGGCCAAGCGGTACTTGATGAATACCAAGGTCTGGTAGCGTGTGGTGGTTTCTCTTACGGTGACGTACTAGGTGCGGGTGAAGGTTGGGCGAAGTCTATCCTGTTTAACGCACAAGCTCGTGAGCAGTTCCAAGCGTTCTTCAACCGTGAAGAGACATTCTCTCTAGGTGTGTGTAACGGTTGTCAGATGCTTTCTAACCTGAAAGAACTTATCCCGGGTGCAGACTTGTGGCCACGTTTTGTTCGCAACGAATCTGAGCGTTTTGAAGCACGCTTTAGTCTGGTTGAAGTACAGAAGTCTGATTCTGTGTTCTTCGACGGCATGGCTGGCTCACGTATGCCTATCGCGGTTTCTCACGGTGAAGGTCGTGTAGAAGTACGTGACGGTGAGCACCTAAACGCAATTGAAGCGTCAGGTACTGTAGCACTACGTTACGTTGATAATAACGGTAACCCAACGCAACAATACCCGAACAACCCGAATGGTTCGCCAAATGCGATTACCGGTCTGACTACAGCAGATGGCCGTGTAACCATTATGATGCCTCACCCAGAGCGTGTATTCCGTACGGTTGCAAACTCTTGGTCTCCAGAAGGCTGGGGTGAAAACGGCGCTTGGATGCGTATGTTCCAAAACGCACGTAAGAACATCGGTTAATTCTGTTTTTTATATAAACAGCTAACAAACCGTAAAGCGCAGATCGAAAGGTCTGCGCTTTTTGTTTTTATCAACAAAAATTCTCATCTACAGTTAAAAAAATCGCGCAAAGACGAGCCAATTATGCTCTAATACCGCGCTTACCAAGGGATGGTGTTAAACAGCTCAGCTTAGATGGAGTTATCAAGTTGACCGAATCCCTGATTAATCCCTTAGGAAATGAATTAAATGTCAAAAAATCAAAAATTTGCTATCCGCGTAACTGAAAAACGTAACGGCTGGAGCGCAGAGATCACTCGCCAAGTAACTTCTCGTAAAACTGTAGTATCAAAGCGTGAAACTGGTTTTGAAAGTGAAGAGAAAGCTCAAGCTTGGGCTGAACAAGAGCTGGCTGGTTTTGTTCAAAACCAAGTAGTTCGCAACGAACGTAAAGCAGCGCAACGTCAAGAGCGTGAAGCTGAGCAACTTGCAGCTAAAGTTCGTAAAGAAGAAGCTCGTAAAGCGCGTGATGCTGAAGCAGAAGCTGACGAAGAATAAGACTTCGATTTAGACAAATTAACTTGTGATGTTAAAAAGCCCTGACGTATTGTTCAGGGCTTTTTTATAGGTGTTATGTTAGTCAAAAACAGTCCGATGAGATTGAAAGGCTGATTGAACCTTCTGATGGTGTCGAGAACTGCTGGTTGCCTGGCAATAAATTTGGCGAATTGGCATAAACACGATGCGATACTTTTACATTGGGTGAATGTACTGGCGGTAAATCGAAATGATGTAAGCCATCGGACAGATCGGTCGCTTCACCGTAGTCAAAATTATCTGTAGCTGCAGATAATTTTTTAACATATTGACAGTGATCTGGTTTGCCATCTTCGCGCCAGATTACCCCTGTGGATTTAGCCTCTGTATCTAACTGCGCTGCAACGGGATGGGCGTAGTGATCGTCATAAGATGACTGCTGGTTTTGTTCTTGTAAGTATTGGGCAATAAGATCTGATGACTGGGCAAAACTGTACGTAGAGAATACGAAACTCATCAGAGTAATAGAAAAGGTTTTGTACATAGTATGAATGCAAGCAAAAGCAGGTATCATACAAATAAATAAAACACTGTGCAATTGAAGTTTTCGTGGTGAGGTATCTTAGTTGGATGCTGAGAAGCCCTCAGAGTCTAACCTTTGCTTTTCTGCTTGGCAGCCTGATAAGGGAGAATAGGTTTACTTTTGGGAGGGAAAAGCCCAGCGTTACCACCTCTGAGCTTCGATTTTCTAACTCTGAACTTTACTGAACGTCGAGTGGGATTTGACCAGTCGTGACTTGTTCAACATCATACTCGTTCAGCTCTTCAATATAGTTTTCCACGGCTTGACCAACTTCATCGTCACCATGTTTGAAGTAAGACAGGTGGAAAATAGCATCACCTTCATTTACTAAAGGTAGTGTGTGTTGGCCAATGACCAGACCGCTTTTAGGCGCAGTGAGTTCAAGCTCAATATGCCCGAGGGGAGAACTGATATAGGCGAGAGTTTGACCTTGTTCAACTTTATCTCCCAAATTCACCACAGTACGCAAAATGCCATTTCCTGGTGAACGAACCCAACTGGTGGATTTCGCGATCACTGGCTCTGGGAATTTTTTACGGCTTGCACGCAGCATACCTATTGCCTGCATAACACGGCGAATACCCAACACACCTGCACTGATTGAGAGAGGATCAAAGCGTAACGCTTCGCCGGCTTCGTAGGTGAGCACCGGAATATCACATTTTTCCGCTTCACTGCGCAAAGATCCGTCGCGCAATGCTGAGTCGATGATAACTGGAGTGGAAAAGGCTTTCGCTATTCGTAATGTTTCCGGGTTACTAAGATTCGCCCGTACTTGTGGCAGGTTGGTACGATGGATAGCACCAGTATGTAAATCAATAATATAGTTGCAACGTTTCGCGATGTTATTAAAGAAGCCATATGCCATTCGCGATGCGAGCGCGCCTTTCTCACTACCCGGAAAGCAACGGTTGAGATCGCGTCTGTCTGGTAAGTAACGAGACTTATGGATAAATCCGAATACGTTCACTATTGGAACAGCGATGACTGTGCCTTTCAGCTTCTGTGGATCTAATTGGTTAATCATCTGACGTACTATTTCAACGCCGTTGAGCTCATCGCCATGAATGGCAGCGTTAACCATGAGTACTGGGCCGTCTTGTTTTCCGTGGATGATTTCTACGGGAATCGACAAAGGAGAGTGCGTATAAAGCTGTGCGGCTTCGAATTCGATCTCTAATCGCTGACCTGGTTGTACTTGATATCCGAGGAGCTCAAAGGTTTTGCTTCTTTTACTTCTAACCATAAAACCATCTCTTTCCAATAGTTTTTCAACAATGTAACAATCGCGTCATAATCAAACTAATCATTTTGATTAAGGATACGACAAATTATTTTAATTAACGCGAGTAATCACTCTTGTGTGAGATTTATGTTGTAAATATGACGCCAGTTATAACGGTTTTATCTTGTTATTTCTATATATTGGCAGGTAACTATTTAGCCTCTAACTAATTGAGTCTTAAAAGTAATAATAAAACTTTTAGTGACAAAATATGGCTTTTTTCCTCATTTTTATTTAGCTAATATCCGCGCCGGATTTTGACCGAATAAACTCTACTCTGAGGTTTTGATGAAAAAGGCAATAGCTAAAATTGGCGTAATGACTGCTGTGGCAGTTGCGCTTTCAGGTTGTGTGGGCAGTAATGCAGTGACTGGTTATGTTATGGGCTTTAACTTAAAAGCTGTCGATAACCGTTATGCTCGTGGTGGTCTGAACATGCTTATGGCACCCGTTTATGGTGTAGCGATCGCAGCTGATTATATCGTATTTAACTCATTGGAATTTTGGACAGGTAAAAACCCGTTAAATGGTAAGCCGCATATTTTTGATTCTAAGGTGGACACTTACATTGATGTAAACCACCAATTAGATAAATCTCTGACTACTGCTCCAATTAGCCCTCTGGCGAATAATCGCGTGATTGAGCAAGGCCAAATGGAACAAATCGACGAAAACACCATTCAAATGGACATTACTTACAGTAATGGTGACAAAGCATTGTTGACTGGCGTACGTGAAGGCGACTTTGTCACTTACTACATTGATGGTGAAGTGGTAGCTAAGACTTCAATGGATGAGTTGGTAGCCTACGCACAAACGCGTGTGTAATCAGCTAGCATCATCTGCAATAAAAAAGGGTGCGATTGCACCCTTTTTTGACTTTATCTTATTTTCACGCAATAAGTGATTATGCTTTTTCAGGAATCGCTTCCAGTAGAGCGACCATTTGATCCCAAAATAGCTGAACGGTATCGATTTTCACTTTTTCGTCAGGAGAGTGAGGGAATTTGATCGTAGGACCAAAAGATACCATGTCCATATTAGGGTAAGGCTCTTTAAATAGGCCACACTCCAGACCTGCATGGATCACCATGATGTTTGGTTTGTGACCGTAGATACCTTCGTACATGTCGCGGAAGATTGCCATGATCTCTGAATCCGCATCTGGTTTCCAGCCAGGGTAGGCACCTGAGAACTCGATTTGAGCGCCAGCCAGTTCCGCAACGGAATGCAGCATACCAACCACTTGGCTACGGCCAGAATCAATCAAAGAACGGATTAGGCAAAGTACGGTTACTTTGTTCTCTTCGGTGGTGATGACACCAACGTTCAAAGAGGTTTCTACGACACCTTCGATCTCGTCACTCATACGAATAACGCCGTTTGGACATGCATTAAGCGCCGCGATGAAGCGCTGTTGGTCTACAGAAGCAAACGCTTGAGCGTCGGTTGCAATCTCTTCGTTGAAAGTAACAATACCGGTTTCTACTTTACCTAGCTCAGCTTTCAGTAGCTCAGTGTAGTAGTTGAACAACTCTGCAAGCTTGTCTTGGTTTTCTGCTGGAAGTGCAACAGTAACGAATGCTTCACGAGGAATCGCATTACGCAAGCTACCACCGCGGAATTCAACCAAGCGAAGGTCTAATTCACGAGCGTGACCTGCCAGGAAGCGACCCAGTAATTTGTTGGCATTGCCGCGACCCGTGTGAATATCACAACCAGAGTGGCCGCCTTTTAAGCCTTTTAGTGTTAGTTGGCGAGTGACAAAGCCTGCTGGGATCGCATCACGAGTAATATCGAATGTCATTGCACCGTCGATACCGCCAGCACAACCCATGTAGACTTCACCTTCTTGCTCAGAGTCGGTGTTTAGCAGGATTTCACCTTCTAACCAGCCAGACTCAAGCCCGAATGCGCCTGTCATGCCTGCTTCTTCATCAATGGTCAGCAGCACTTCAATCGGGCCATGCTTAATGTCGGTAGAAGCAAGAACCGCAAGACAAGATGCCATACCGATGCCGTTGTCAGCACCGAGAGTTGTGCCTGTTGCTGTTACCCATTCACCATCGATGTATGGTTGAATTGGATCTTTAGTAAAGTCGTGGTCAGTGTCTTCGTTCTTTTGCGGCACCATGTCGATGTGTGCTTGAAGAACCACACCTTTTTTGTTTTCCATACCTGGAGTGGCTGGCTTTTTGATGAAGACGTTACCAGTAGGATCACGGCGTACGTCAAATCCTTGCTCTGTTGCCCAACCGATAATGTATTGTGCCAGTGCTTCCTCATGCTTCGATGGATGAGGGATAGAACAAATCTTATCGAAAAAGCGCCAAAGTGGAGTGGGTGACAAGGTACTGATTTCAGAATGGAATTCAGACACGGAAAGCTCCTTTTTATCTATATTTCCAGATATGCATTGTGAAAATTACATATGGTTAGCATAAACTGCTAGTGCCATCTGGCTTGAATAGCCCAAGGATACCACCTGAAGAACGCGACTAGTAGTCGGTGACCGCACGATTTCTTTCAGTATTGTCACAGTTTATGAATGAGAATCACGACACAATGAGATTTTTGTCATATTTCCTCACATGTTTATTTATAAAAGTGTAATTTAGTTACATTAATCGCAATTTATCTGTGTGTGTGGCTAATTTTTGTGATTTGAGTCACTAAAAGTCTTGTAATAAAATTTCTTGGTGGTATATTTATAACCATCTTCAGAGAGAAGAATAAAATGCTCAAAGGATGAGTCCGTTAATCGCCTCCAAGGAACTGAGAATCAACGACTGCATTAATTGATTAAGAAGGTGATAGTTATGAAAGGTTTACCAAGTACAATGTTCTGGAATAGCAAATCTGTATATACCGGTAACTTTGTATACCCAACAAGCTTTGGCTACTAAGTAAGTTGTCAACGCATGTGACTTGAACAGTTTGTTCACCCCTATAATTTGGAATTTTTTTTCAGTAATAGTTCTGACATGATTCGCCGCCACTCATTTTGAGTGGCGTTTTTTTATGTTCTTTTTCGTGGCTTGTCTAAAAATTCATCACTAAGTGCCAATTCCCTTATCGCTTGTCCTGTCTAATGCGATATCTTCACGCAATACGCTCTAAAAGCTAACTAGAAATCGAGCTTTCCTTTTGAAAGTTTAGAACATTGCTCAGTTTGTATTCTTTGTACGTTTTGTGTCCTAACTCGCTAGTCATTGTTTATTAAGTCTTAATTTTTTTTCGTGTGAAGAATCCTAGCGAATGGGTTTCATATCCTGCAAAAAAATCCATTTAGAGTGAAGATTCTATCTAGAATTTGCTATTTGATAACTTTATAATTCACACAATCGATTACGCAACCGTTTACTTTTTACCTTTAACAGGATTCGATCATGCTCGAAAGGCTCTTTAAGCTCAGTGAAAATGGCACAAATGTGCGCACTGAGATCATCGCAGGTGTTACTACCTTCCTGACCATGGCTTACATCATCTTTGTAAACCCAGCTATCCTATCTGACACAGGCATGGATCGTGGCGCTATTTTTGTAGCAACCTGTCTTGCTGCGGCCATTGGCTGTTTCATTATGGGTTTGGTAGCAAACTACCCAATCGCACAGGCTCCGGGTATGGGGCTTAACGCGTTCTTTACCTACTCTGTAGTATTGGGAATGGGTTACACATGGCAAGTGGCACTGGCTGCCGTATTTGTCTCTGGTGTTTTGTTCATTCTATTAAGTGTGTTCAAGATCCGCGAATGGATCATCAACTCAATTCCTCACTCTCTACGTACCGGTATTTCAGCGGGTATCGGTCTGTTCCTTGCGTTTATTGCACTAAAAAATGCAGGTATCGTAGTTGATAACCCAGCGACACTGGTTTCGATGGGTAATATTACGTCGTTACCATCAGTACTTGCTGCAATCGGCTTCTTCCTGACGATTTCGCTTGTTCACCGTGGTGTGAAAGGTGCGGTAATGATTGCCATTCTTGGTGTGACTGCATTAGGCCTACTTTTCGGTGACGTTCAGTGGGGCGGTGTGATGTCGACACCACCAAGTATTGCTCCTACGTTTTTACAACTAGACTTCTCTGGCTTGTTTGAAGTTGGCATGATCTCCGTTGTGTTTGCTTTCCTATTCGTTGACTTGTTCGACACTGCAGGTACGCTGGTTGGCGTTTCTCAAAAAGCAGGTCTAACCGACGAAAACGGTAACATTCCTCGCCTGAATAAAGCTTTGCTTGCTGATTCAACTGCAACTTCGGTAGGTGCTCTACTGGGTACATCAAACACCACTTCTTACATTGAGAGTGTTGCGGGTGTAGCTGCGGGTGGTCGTACTGGTCTGACGGCTGTGGTTGTTGGCGTGCTATTCCTACTGGCTCTATTCTTTTCACCTCTTGCAGGTATGATTCCAGCATACGCAACATCAGGCGCTCTATTTTACGTAGCGATCCTAATGCTGTCTGGCTTAGTAAGTATCGATTGGCGTGACCTGACTGAAGCGTCACCAGTGGTTGTTACTTGTCTGGTTATGCCACTGACTTTCTCAATTGCTGAAGGTATCACTCTAGGCTTTATCGCTTACTCTGCTATCAAGCTATTTAGTGGTAAAGGCCGTGATGTATCGCTCAGTGTTTGGGTGATGTCAGCCATCTTTATCGTGAAATACCTTGTAGGTTAATTCTATTTGGTTCCAAGCCAGTGAGGACATCTGTTCTTACTGGCTTTTTATTTTGATTTTGTTCACCGAAATCGATGTTTCTGCGCTCTATGTGGAGAAATTTGATATCACCATTGGTATTAATATTAGCTTTCGGTAGAATAATCGTTTGCGCTGCTTTAAGCCCCGCCTCAAATTTAGTTTGAGAGCTTAGTGAATATGTCGTTTATCCGCCTTTTTCACTGAATATTGGGGATACATATTTTTAAATTATTAGGTTATTACAATGAGTAAAAAATTCATTATCACTTGGGATGCGATGCAGACTTACTGTCGTGAACTGGCTGAAAAGCAAATGCCAGCTGAGCAGTGGAAAGGTATCTGGGCAGTAAGCCGTGGCGGTCTGGTTCCTGGTGCAATTCTGGCTCGCGAACTGGGCATTCGTTACGTTGATACTATCTGTATTTCAAGCTACGACCATGACCATCAGCGTGATATGTCTGTGCTAAAAGCACCAGAAGGTGACGGTGAAGGTTACCTAATCGTTGAAGACCTAGTAGATAGCGGTGATACAGCACGTCAATTGCGTGAAATGTACCCTAAAGCAAAAATGATTGCAGTATGCGCTAAACCATCAGGTAAAGAGCTTCTTGATGACTACGTTGTTGATATTGAGCAAGATACTTGGATCGAGCAGCCGTGGGATATGTCTATCCAGTACGTTGAGCCGGTAAACCGCAAGCAAAAATAATTGCAGTCAAAGAATATTGAGAAATGCCCCTGTTTAGGGGCATTTTTTTTATTATCATTGTAAATATTGCAAATAGTCTAGAGCGCTTCGTATGCCGGAAGATATCAGTAAAAACCTATCCGAAACTTTGTTTGTCAAACACAAGCAAGCCAAAGAAACCTCGGCATTGACTCAGTACATGCCAACTAGCCAGAAAATCCTCGATGAAAGAGAAGAGCAGGGAGATAGTGCCTGGTATCGTCATTTACTCCGTCTGCAATGGGCATGGCAAGGTGTACCTCCTATCGATATAGAATCGGTATTATCTAAAATAGCGTCATCAAAGCACTCTCGTACTAAAGATGAATGGTTAGATACTGTTATGGGTTATCACAGTGGAAACTGGACGTTCGAGTGGATTAAGTTGGGCATGGAGCATCAAAAGCGCTCTGAAAATTTGCAAGGAGAAGCAGCTGCTGATGAGCTTTTTACTGCCTCTTTGTGTTTCAGTATCGCTGGCTACCCGCATTTAAAGAACGATAACTTAGCGTTGCAGGCTCAAGTACTGGCCAACAAAGCGTATTCGGAAGGGGCAGAGAAAACCCAATACACGATCAAACAAATCGAAGTGCCGTACCAGAATCGCAAAATTATCGCGAATTTACATCTGCCTAGAACGGATAAACAATTGCCTGTGGTGATGGTTAGTGCGGGGTTGGATAGTCTGCAAACTGACATGTGGCAACTGTTCCGTCATCATTTTGCGCCGAAAGATATTGCGATGCTAACGGTTGATATGCCTTCGATTGGACACAGTTCACACTGGCCTCTGACTGAAGATACGAGCTGTATCCATCAGGCAGTCCTGAATGAGCTCTATTCGATTCCTTACGTTGATCACCATAAAGTGGGTTTAGTTGGATTTCGCTTTGGCGGCAATGCAATGGTTCGTCTCTCATTTCTTGAGCAGGAAAAGATCAAAGCCTGCGTTGCGATGGGCGCGCCTGTACACGATCTTTTTACCTCGTCTCAAAAATTACAGCAGATGCCGAAAATGTACCTGGATTTATTGGCATCACGATTAGGCAAGAGTGCGGTAGACATCAACAGCATGGCAGGGCAAATGAAAGCCTGGTCGTTGAAAGTTCAGGGCTTTCTAACCAACCGTAGAACTAAGGTGCCAATTCTGGCATTGGGCTTGGAAGGCGATCCGGTTTCACCACATAGTGATAATCAGTTAGTTGCACTGTTTAGTCAGTATGGCCAGGCGAAAAAAATCAGCGCCAAGTCTATTTCAAAAGGTTATGAGCAATCCCTCGATTTGGCCATAAAGTGGTTGGAAGATGAATTATTAAGATGACAAACCTTCCCATTGAGTTAAAGTGAATACCTGAGCAAAAATTAAGCTCATGATAATCAAATAATAATCATTCTTGAGTATTCACTTTTTATTATGGAAACGGAGATTCATATGCCAGAGACGACTCAGGGGCCAACTCACTTTCGCTTGATGTCTAAGTTAAAGGCGATAGGGCCTTATCTACGAGAACCGCAATCAGAAGAAGGTCGTTACTATTTTGATTGTTTGTCGGTGTGCGTCGACGATAAGAAATCACCAGAAAAACGAGAGTTTTGGGGCTGGTGGATGGACTTAGAGGCCATCGAAGGGGGCTTTACTGCCAAATACCACATTGGCAAATACAATAAAGAAGGGCAATGGGACTCGGAAGCGTTGCCTAAAAAATCGGTAGAGGAAGTTTACTTAACACAAAGTACCTTCCATCAGAAACTGGTCGATACCCTCGAAGAGCATTTCAAATTAGAGGTTGAATACCATACAGAGTCGTTTGACTTTGCTTGATTCAGCCCTTTTTCTTCGCTGAAAAACAAAAAGGTGCGTTTTCGCACCTTTTCTCTTGTTAAATCCCAATTTGATTGTTAAAACTCTCCTTTAATTTGTTTTTCACTTCAGAAGACATCATGACAACGAATCAACAAAATGCAGTCGTTTCACATCCAAAAACCGTCGTTGTGAAACTGGGTACAAGTGTGCTTACAGGCGGGACACTCGCGCTAGACCGTGCTCATATGGTTGAGCTGGCGCGCCAGTGTGCTGAACTTAAGAAACAAGGCCATTCAGTGGTAATGGTTTCGTCTGGTGCAATTGCAGCAGGCCGTGAGCATCTTGGATACCCCGCATTGCCCAACGAAATGGCGAGTAAACAATTACTTGCTGCAGTAGGGCAAACTCGTTTGATTCAAACGTGGGAGTCTCTGTTTAGTATTTACGATATCAAGATCGGCCAAATGCTACTGACTCGTGCAGATCTGGAAGATCGTGAGCGTTTTCTAAACGCGCGCGATACGATTAACGCTTTAGTCGCAAACGATATCGTTCCGATCGTTAATGAAAATGACGCCGTAGCGACAAGCGAAATTAAAGTCGGAGATAACGACAACTTGTCGGCTCTAGTGGGAATTTTATGTGGTGCAGATAAATTACTGCTCCTTACAGACCAAAAAGGACTGTTTACTGCCGACCCACGTAAAGACCCAAATGCCGAGCTGATCAAAGAAGTTAAGACGATTGATGACACGCTACGCAAAATTGCAGGTGGCAGCGGCACGACGCTGGGTACTGGTGGTATGGCTACTAAGCTTCAAGCGGCAGACATCGCTCGTCGCGCAGGGATTGAAGTTATCATTGCTGCGGGTAGTGCCGTTAACGTGATTTTTGATTCATTGAGCCCACAGCCACATGGCACACGTTTCTTACCTTGTTCTGAAGCTCTGGAAAACCGTAAGCGTTGGATCTTGGCTGGTCCTGCTGCATCAGGCGATATTATTATCGATGATGGTGCAGTAAACGCAGTGATTGGCACAGGCAGCAGCTTGTTAGCCAAAGGGGTGACTAAGGTCAGTGGCGATTTTGCCCGTGGTGAGGTGGTACGTGTTACCAATACTCATGGTAAGTTAGTGGCTCGTGGTATTAGTGCTTACTCAAGCGAGGATTTAGCTAAAATCTCTGGTAAGCACAGCAAAGATATCATCACTGTCTTGGGTCACGATTACGGCTCAGAAGTCATTCACCGCGATGATCTTGTCGTCATTCAGGAATAGAAATTAAGGGAAGCACAGTGGATTTAACGAACATGGGTAAAGCTGCTAAAGATGCAGCTTTTGAATTGGCGACAGCGTCAACATCACAGAAAAACCAAGCTCTGGCTATCATTGCCGATGAGCTGGAAGCAAACTCAGCGGCTATTCTGGCTGCGAATGCAAAAGACATCGAACTTGGCCGCGAAGCAGGTCTGACGGATGCATTACTGGACCGTCTGCTGCTGAATGAAGATCGCTTAACGGGTATCGCGAATGACGTACGTAACGTGATCAGCCTTAATGATCCTGTTGGTAGCGAAATCGACAGTAAAGTGCTAGAAAATGGCATGTCTTTGGCTCGTCGCCGCGTTCCTCTTGGTGTGGTGGGTGTGATTTACGAAGCGCGTCCGAACGTAACGATTGATATCGCAGCCTTGTGTTTGAAAACCGGAAACGCAAGTATTTTGCGTGGCGGTAAAGAGACCTTCTTCTCTAACATGGAGCTGGTCAAAGTTATCCAGTCTGCATTAGCTAAAGCGAACCTGCCTGCGGCTTCCGTTCAATACATTGAAAAGCCAGACCGTGAGCTAGTTTCTCAATTGCTAAAATTGGACGACTACGTGGATATGATCATTCCACGTGGTGGTGCTGGCCTACACAAAATGTGTAAAGAAAACAGTACCATTCCCGTTATTATCGGTGGTTTTGGCATCAGCCATATTTTTGTTGATGAATCAGCGGATCTTGAGAAGTCACTTAATGTGGTTGAAAACTCAAAGGTACAGCGTCCATCGGCATGTAACTCACTTGATACCTTATTAGTGCACAAAAACGTGGCGGCTGAATTCTTGGCCTTGCTGGTTGAGCGCATGAACGAGAAGGTTACTTTTGTTGCTGAACCAAAAGCCAAAGCGCTGATGGCAAACGCGCAGCAAATTCGCGATGCGGGCGAAGGTGATTTTGATACAGAATGGTTGAGCTACACGCTTGGTGTGAAAGTCGTTGATAATGTAAAAGATGCCATTGACCACATGCGAGTACATAACGCCAGCCACTCAGATGCGATCATGACTAACAGCTTAGAAAATGCAGAGCTGTTCATCAACTCTGTGGGTTCTGCGGCAGTATACGTTAACGCGGCAACACGCTTTACCGATGGTGCACAATTTGGTCTCGGCGCTGAAGTTGCCGTTTCTACTCAGAAGCTTCATGCGCGTGGTCCAATGGGCTTAGAAGAGCTGACCAGCTACAAATGGGTAGGTAAAGCCAACTACTTAGTACGTAGTTAACATATTCCACTCGATATTGATTGAAAAAGGGGCGATAACGCCCCTTTTTGTTTTCTCTCGCATACCAATTCCGCTACACTAGTTTGGCTTTTAAGAGCGCATTGATTGGAGGTGATATGCATTGTCCTTTTTGTTCGGAAAACGAAACAAAAGTTATTGATTCTCGCTTGGTTGCAGATGGCCATCAGGTTCGTCGTCGCCGCCAGTGTCTGACTTGTAGTGAACGCTTTACGACGTTTGAAACCGCTGAGCTGGTGATGCCTAAGGTGATCAAATCCAATGGCAACCGCGAACCGTTTGACGAAGATAAAATGGTCGGTGGCATTCAGCGTGCATTAGAAAAACGTCCGGTCAGCGCTGATGCAATTGAGCTGGCGATCAGTATGATTAAATCCCAGCTACGCGCTACGGGTGAGCGTGAAGTACCAAGTGAGATGATTGGCAACTTGGTGATGGATCAGCTGAAAGAACTGGACAAAGTGGCTTACATCCGTTTTGCGTCTGTTTATCGCAGTTTCGAAGATATCCGCGAATTTGGCGAAGAGATAGCCCGTCTGGAAGACTGATTAAACATGGATCAAAACACGCCTCAAATTACCTTCTCTCCTCAAGATTTCTCCATGATGTCGCGCGCCATCAGGCTTGCTAAGCGCGGCATCTATACCACGGCTCCTAATCCAAATGTTGGTTGCGTCATCGTTCGTGATGGACAGATAGTCGGGGAAGGTTATCATCTCCGAGCCGGAGAGCCACATGCCGAAGTCCATGCCCTGCGAATGGCTGAGGGTAAAGCGGAAGGCGCGACTGCCTACGTTACTCTCGAGCCTTGTTCTCACCATGGGCGAACGCCTCCTTGTGCCGAAGGGCTAATTAAAGCGAAGGTGGCGAGAGTTGTTTGTGCGATGCAAGACCCGAACCCAAAAGTCGCAGGGCGAGGTATTCAAATGCTTCGTGATGCAGGAATCGAGGTTCAGGTTGGCTTACTGGAAAGCGACGCTCTCGAGTTGAATCGAGGATTCATCAAATTTATGCAGACGGGTATGCCTTTCATCCAATTAAAGATGGCGGCCAGTCTCGATGGTCAAACCGCACTCAGTAATGGGCAGAGTCAGTGGATTACCTCCCCACGAGCTCGTCAGGATGTTCAGCGTTATCGTGCCATGAGTGGTGGGATTTTATCGACCAGCAAAACAGTGATCGACGATAATGCCTCATTGAATGTTCGCTGGGACGATTTGCCTCAAACGATACGAGAGCAGTATCAACCCGAAGCTGTACGTCAGCCAGTACGCATCATTTTAGATCGCCAATGCCAGCTGACAGATGATCTCAAGTTGTTTAATACCGATGGTGAGCGCATCATTGTCAGTCAAGACGGTGATATCGCCCCTCAATTGAATGAAGATGGCCAGATTGACCTCGCGACGACGTTGAAAGCCGTTGCCAATCAGCATCAAGTCAATCATTTATGGGTTGAAGCGGGAGCGACGCTCGCGAGTGCACTCATACAGGCTAATCTTGTAGATGAACTGATCGTTTATCTTGCTCCAAAGTTGATGGGCAGTGATGGTCGCGGGCTGATTGGGACACTTGGTTTAACGTCAATGGATCACGTTATCGATCTGAACATTACCGATGCTCGTATGGTTGGGGTAGATATTCGAATTACCGCAACGCTTATACGAAAATAGATAGAAAAGAAGCAATTATGTTTACAGGCATTGTAGAAGCAGTAGGTAAACTTACTGCGATTACGCCGAAAGGCGAAGACATCACCGTAACCGTCGAAACGGGCAATTTAGATATGTCTGACGTTAAGTTGGGCGACAGTATCGCGACTAATGGCGTTTGCTTGACGGTTATTGATTTTGGCAGCAATTATTACAGTGCGGATCTGTCGTTAGAGACACTGAAAATGACGGGTTTTGCACAATATCAAGTCGGTGACAAGGTTAATCTAGAAAAAGCCATGTTGCCCACCACGCGCTTTGGTGGACATATCGTGTCTGGTCATGTTGACGGTGTTGGCGAAATTGTAGAACGTAATCAAGTGGGTCGAGCAATCGAGTTTTGGGTGGCGATGCCTGCCGAAATCAGCAAATATGTCGCAGGAAAAGGCTCGATCACCGTAGACGGTATTAGTCTTACGGTAAATGACTTACGTAAAAATGCATTCAAGTTAACGATTGTTCCTCACACGAGCGAAGAAACCACGATTGATCAATTTCAGGTCGGTCGCAAAGTTAACTTAGAAGTGGATGTATTAGCTCGTTATATGGAGCGATTACTTCAGGGGCAGCAAGAAGAGAAGCAAGAGTCGCGTATTACTATGGATTTCTTGCAGCAGAACGGATTCGCCTAAGACAGTATTCACAGAACATCCGTGGGGCAATTGACTTACCGTTTGTAAAGCTCAAACTATTGCCGTAAGTCTGCTTGTACTCAAGCCCCAACAAATTGTTGCCGAAAATAAATTTAGAATAACGGGAAACAGAATATGCCAATCAGTACACCACAAGAAATTATTGATGACATTCGCGCAGGTAAAATGGTCGTCTTGATGGATGACGAAGACCGCGAGAATGAGGGTGATTTGATCATGGCTGCCGAGCTTATCACGCCGGAAGCGATCAATTTTATGGCTACCCATGGACGTGGCTTGATTTGTCTTACTATGACTAAGGAGCGTTGCTCAAGTCTTGGTTTGCCGCCAATGGTGCAAGACAATAACGCGCAATATACGACAAACTTTACGGTTTCTATTGAAGCAGCAGAAGGGGTAACAACGGGTATCTCAGCTGCGGATCGAGCACGCACTGTTCAAGCGGCTGTAGCGCCAAATGCAAAAGCAGCGGATTTAGTTCAACCAGGCCATATCTTCCCACTAGCGGCTCAAGATGGTGGTGTGTTAACGCGCGCTGGCCACACAGAGGCTGGCTGTGATTTAGCTCGTCTTGCTGGTCTGGAACCTGCGTCGGTTATTGTTGAGATTCTAAATGATGACGGCACGATGGCTCGCCGACCAGATCTTGAGATCTTCTGTGAAAAACACGGCATCAAGCTGGGTACGATCGCTGACTTAATCGAATACCGCAACAATACCGAGACAACCATTGAGCGTGTTGCTGAATGTAAGCTGCCGACCGAGTTTGGTGAGTTTAATCTGGTGACTTACAAAGACACGATTGATAACCAAGTCCATTACGCGATGTGTAAAGGTGATTTGAAAGCAAACACACCATTAGTTCGCGTACATCTACAAGATGTGTTTACCGACTTACTTCGCAGTGACCGCAATGCTGAACGCAGCTGGACACTAGATAAAGCGATGAAGCGCATCGGCGAAGAAGGCGGTGTTTTAGTGGTGCTTGGTCATGAAGACTCCAGTGAGCTTCTTATCCATCGCGTGAAGATGTTTGAAGCGCAAGATAAAGGTGAAGCTCCGACGCTCGCGAAGAAACAAGGTACTTCTCGTCGTGTAGGGGTTGGGTCTCAAATTCTTGCTGACCTTGGCGTGAATGACATGCGTCTGTTATCGTCAAGCAATAAAAAATACCACGCGTTAGGCGGTTTTGGCCTAAATGTCGTTGAATACGTCTGTGAGTAACGACTGAACGATAAGTAACTGGTCTTGAATAGTCTTAGGCTATCCTAGGCCAGTAACTCGTTGCTCCCGCCAATTTCCATTAGATATTGCTCACACAATTGTGCTAGAATCCGGCGATTCTCACTTGATGAACATATTTCACTTAAAAATAGAGTTAAAGGAAAGCTTATGAAAGTGATCGAGGGTGGCTTCCCAGCGCC
>ERZ1673961.362-NODE-362-length-19903-cov-6.160570_pt1 | contig 19903 bp, 20 predicted proteins | sample MGYA00580189_ERZ1673961 | MGnify/ENA primary metagenome ERZ1673961 (study PRJEB41334, sample SAMN05608105) | rock metagenome | biome: terrestrial subsurface; feature: shale formation; material: shale | place: USA: Pennsylvania ... | reverse complement strand
ACACTCTCCAATTTCATGTTGGAAATGTGTCAACCTTATTTAGGACGGTACACAGACATAAAAAAGGCCTTCCACTGGAAGGCCTTTTTACATTTCGGGGAACTTAGTTGTGTGCCACCACAATCAGACGCAATGAATCAAGCTGATACTGTGCCTGTGCGATGTAGCCGGTCAGCTCCTGAATCTGCTGCTCCAACACCTCAATCTCTTCATCACGAATGTTCGGGTTGACCGCTTTAAGCGCCTGCAAACGTTCCAGTTCACCGTTGAGGATCTGGTGCATCTCTTTCTGCGCCTGCTCGCGAATCGCGGTAACCTGCTCCATCACGGGAACTTCACTGGCCGTGATCAGACGATGAACGTCGTTCTGCACTGAGCTCACCAGCTTGCTGGCCAGATGGCGGTTCACCGGGCTGAGCTGGCGGTTGAACGCTTCAAACTCCACCTGCGCCGACAAATCATTGCCACGCGCGTCCATCAACATACGGATTGGCGTTTGTGGCAGGAAGCGGCTGATGCCAGTGCGTTTTGGCGCCTGTGCGTCCACCAGATAAACCAGTTCAAGCAAAATGGTGCCCACTGGCAGCGCTTTGTTTTTCAGCAGTGAGACCGCCGAAACACCCACGCCTTCGCTCATCAGCAGATCAATACCGCCTTGAACCATCGGATGTTCCCAACTGATGAAGTGCATATCTTCACGCGACAGCGCGGTATCGCGATCAAACGTGATGGTCGCACCTTCATACGGCAGACCCGGGTAGCTCGGCACCATCATGTGTTCAGACGGCGTCACCACCAACGCGTTCTCACCACGGTCTTCCTGATTAAGGCCGATGGTATCGAACAGGCTCAGCGCAAACGTCACCAGATTGGTGTCGCCATCGGTCGCGGCAATTTGCTGGGCAATCTGCTGCGCTTTGTCGCCACCGTTGGAGTGCATTTCCAGCAGTCGATCTCGCCCTTGCTCCAACTGAGCTTTGAGCGTTTTGTTCATCTTGGCCGATTCATCGATGATCGCATCCAGCTCGCTATCATCACCGGAAGCCAGAATCGGGATCAGGCGCTCGGCAAACTCATCGTACACCGCGCGGCCCGTCGGACAGGTTTCGGCAAACGCATTGAGACCTTCCTGGTACCAGCGCGCCAGAATCGCCTGTGAGGTGCCTTTGAGGTAGGGCACATGAATATCGATGTCGTTCTTCTGACCGATACGATCCAGACGACCGATACGCTGCTCCAGCAGGTCTGGGTTGAACGGTAAATCAAACATCACCAGTTGGCTGGCAAACTGGAAGTTACGACCTTCAGAACCGATTTCACTACAGATCAGCACCTGTGCGCCGCCCTCTTCTTGGGCAAAGTACGCCGCCGCTTTATCACGTTCCAGAATCGACATGCCTTCGTGGAAGACGGTCGCGCGGATACCTTCACGCTCACGCAGTGCTTGTTCCAGTTGCAGCGCGGTACTGGCGCGTGATGCGATCACCAGGATCTTGTCACTGCGTTTGGCTTTGACTTTTTCAAGCAGCCAGTTAACGCGTGAGTCAAACTGCCACCAGCTGGCATCATCGCCCTCGAACTCTTGGAAGATTTCTTCCGGATAGAGCATTTTCATCGCACGAGCTTCCGGACTGAGCTTACCGCCAATCATGCCAGCCACACGCATCGAGGTGGTGTATTGCTGCGGGATCTCCATCTCCATCAGATGCACATTGCGCACCGGGAAGCCTTTGATTGCCGCGCGGGTGTTACGGAACAGCACACGTCCGGTACCGTGACGATCCATCAGGTTATCGATCAGCTCCTGACGTGCCGATGCTTTCTCTTCGTCATCTGCCTGGCTTTCCAGCACGCGGAACAGCGGTTCCACATCTTGCTCCGACAGCAGCTCGGTAATTTGGTTTTTGGCGTCATTTGGCAGCGCCTGACCGGAGAACAGCGCGCTCACCGCATCCGCCACCGGCTCGTATTGCGCTTCTTCCTGCACGAACGCTTCATAGTCGTAGAAACGGTCCGCATCGAGCAGACGCAGACGAGCAAAGTGGCTTTCGCGGCCCAATTGCTCTGGCGTTGCGGTCAGCAGCAGAACGCCTGGCGTGCGCTCAGCCAGCGCTTCAATCACCTGATATTCGCGGCTCGGTTTATCCTGACTCCACTCCAGGTGATGCGCTTCATCGACCACCAGCAGATCCCATTCCGCCTCCAGTGCCTGTTCAAAACGCTGACGGCTCTTACGCAGGAAGTCGAGCGAACACAGGACAAACTGCTGAGTTTCAAATGGGTTGTCCGCTTCAGCGAACGCTTCCACGCAGCGCTCTTCGTCAAACACAGAGAAATGCAGGTTGAAACGGCGCAGCATTTCCACCAGCCACTGATGTTGCAGCGTTTCTGGTACCACGATCAGAATACGTTCCGCGCGGCCAGACAGCACCTGCTGGTGAATGATCATGCCCGCTTCGATGGTTTTACCCAGACCCACTTCGTCGGCGAGAAGCACACGCGGTGCATGACGACGGCCCACTTCATGGGCAATAAACAGCTGATGCGGGATCAGGCCAGCACGCATGCCACACAGGCCACGCATCGGGCTCTTGTGTTGCTGGTACTGGTTAGACAGCGCACGGTAGCGCAGCACAAAGTTGTCCATACGATCAATCTGACCGGCAAACAGTTTGTCCTGCGGTTTGTTAAAGCGAATTTGGTTGCTGAGGAAAATCTCGCGCAGCGCGACACCCGATTCCTCGGTGTCCTCACGCGTACCCAGATAGGTGAACAGGCCGTTCTCTTCCACCACCTGTTCCACTTGCAGCGACCAGCCTTCCTGGCAGTCAATCACGTCGCCGACATTAAACGTCACACGGGTTACCGGGGCATCGTTACGTGCGTACACGCGGTTTTCTTCGGATGCAGCAAACATCAGTGTCACAGTACGGGTATCCATGGCTACCACAGTACCTAAACCTAAATCGCTTTCCGTATCGCTTATCCAGCGTTGCCCCAAAGCAAAAGTCATGAATCGACTACCTCATCAATTTGGATTGGAATTTATAGTGACCTGCGACCACAAGAAGGGAGAGTCTAATTATGATAGTTCTGAAAGAGTGGTGCAGAAAAAGGTCGCTAATCTTACTTGATGGCGTGATGCAGGTCACGCCCATTCCCTGCTTTTTTTCGTCAAGATCTAACTGACATCAAACTGTAAGAAACCAGTGGCATTTGTAAAGAACAGCGTTGCTATACTCAAGGTGAAGGCGCGACGAGCTGAGGTGAAAACCTTGGCACAAAGTCTGCAAGTTCAAACAGAGAGTATCAACACGGGTTTGCACCAATCGACAAGTGATCGAATGCCTGACCCAAGCGTACGATCCTTGTAAGTACTGTGGCAAACATCCTTTGCAAAGCAAGCTACTACGTAGCAAGGAGACGCTTATGGGCGATACCGATCGGAAACTGTTTGTACTGGATACCAATATCCTGCTTCATGAACCTCTAGCCATCTACTCCTTCCAAGAACATGACGTGGTCATTCCCATGACCGTCCTCGAAGAACTCGACCGAATCAAAGACAGCAAGCGCGATGTTGCGCGCGATGCCCGTGTGGCGATTCGTGCCTTAGAGAATATGTTCCACGACGCGACTCCAGATGAGATTTCAGAAGGGATTCCGTTTACCAAACACGGCAGTGCGACCGGCACCATCTCCATTCTCGCCGATTACGATGTCCACGAAAGCGTGAAAGCGTTTACCGACAAAGAGGGCGACAACCGTATCCTCAACGCGGTTCTGCATCTGCAGAACAAACGTGCGCCACGCTCGGTGGTGCTGATCACTAAAGACATCAACATGCGTTTGCGCGCCAAAGGCGCTGGCGTGCGTTTTGTTGAAGATTATCGTACCGACCAACTGATCGACGACGTGCAGTATCTGACCAAAGGTTTTCAGACCCGACCGGGGAATTTCTGGGACAAAGTGGACAGCGTCGACAGCTACTCACTCGGCGGCAAAACCTTCCACAAACTGGATCGCGAGCCGTTTGAACCCACCTACATCAACCAATACGTACTGGACGAAGAGAGTGACTTCGCTGCGCGGGTTGAAACCATCACCGAAGACAAAATCACTCTGCTCGACTTAAGTCGTGAACGCATACTGCACCGCAAAGCATGGGACATTACACCGAAAAATATCTATCAGGGCATGGCGCTCGATGCCCTGCTCGACCCGGACATCGATCTGGTGATTCTGACTGGCGCTGCCGGTAGTGGTAAAACGCTGCTGGCCATGGCGGCTGCACTTGAGCAGACCGTTGAGAAAAAGATGTTCGACAAGATCATCGTCACGCGTAACACGCCGGATATCGGCGAATCGATTGGTTTCCTACCCGGCACCGAGGAAGAGAAAATGATGCCTTGGCTGGCGGCCGTTACCGATACGCTGGAAGCACTGCATAAGAACGATCACTGCACTGAAGGGTCGCTGAAATACATCGTCGACAAAGCCAACATTCAGTTCAAATCCATCAACTTTATGCGCGGCCGGTCCATTCAGGATGCATTTGTGCTGCTGGATGAGTGTCAGAACCTCACCGCTTCGCAAATCAAAACCATCATCACCCGTTGCGGCGAAGGCACCAAGATCGTCTGCTCGGGCAACCTGGCGCAAATTGACTCCCCTTACCTGACCCCGGTGACCTCCGGTTTGACCTACATGGTTGAGCGCTTCAAAAACTTCGAAGGCAGCGCCAACATCCACCTCAACGGTGTCGTTCGCAGCCGTCTGGCTGAATTCGCCGAAGAGAATTTATAATCACATTTGGCGAGATATTATCTATATCTCGCCACTTTATTTAAAATAATTATTCACTTTTATAGCATTTGTATGTTTTACTAGCCGTACTCAATTGTTACAGCTAAGGACTGAGATATGGCTTTCAATTTACGTCACCGCAATTTTCTCAAACTGCTCGATTTCACGCCGAAAGAAATTCAGTTTCTGCTGGACCTATCTGCCGACCTGAAACGCGCAAAATACGCGGGTACCGAGCAGAAAACCCTGACGGGTAAAAACATCGCGCTCATCTTTGAAAAGTCCTCTACTCGAACCCGCTGTGCTTTTGAAGTGGCGGCATTTGATCAGGGCGCTCAGGTGAGTTACCTCGGCCCGTCGGGTTCGCAAATCGGCCACAAAGAGTCGATGAAAGACACCGCACGCGTGCTCGGCCGCATGTACGATGGTATTCAGTATCGTGGTTTTGGTCAGGAAATTGTCGAAGAACTCGGCCAGTTCGCTGGTGTTCCCGTCTGGAACGGTTTGACCGATGAATTCCACCCGACGCAAATTCTGGCCGACTTTCTGACCATGCAAGAACACGGTCGCGGTAAAGCGCTGCACGAAATCAGCTTTGCTTACCTCGGCGATGCACGTAATAACATGGGCAACTCGCTGATGGTGGGCGCCGCGAAAATGGGCATGGATATCCGTCTGGTTGCACCAAAAGCGTTCTGGCCAGACGCCGAGTTGGTGCAAACCTGCCAGCAGATTGCCGAGCAAACCGGAGCCCGCATTACTCTGACTGAACATGTCGCCGAAGGCGTCAAAGGGTGTGATTTCCTCTACACTGATGTGTGGGTTTCAATGGGTGAAGCTGCCGATGCATGGGATGAACGCGTTGCAATGATGAAACCGTATCAGGTCAACATGCACACCATCGAAGCGACCGGCAATCCGCACGTCAAATTCATGCACTGTCTGCCTGCGTTCCACAACGATGAAACCACCATCGGTAAACAAGTCGCCGAAAAATACGGCATGAAAGGGCTGGAAGTGACGGAAGAGGTGTTTGAATCCGACTACTCCATCGTGTTTGACGAAGCCGAAAACCGCATGCACACCATCAAAGCTGTAATGGTCGCGACGCTGGGTTCCTGATTCACCCCGAAGGCTCAATAAGTGATTGCGGCGAGTGAAAGCAGAGAACAACGCGCCAGTGATTAAGATGCCGAAATCGCTTCAAAATCATGGGTGCTGTCGCTAGGCCGCCATTGAACGAGACCCGATGAGCATACATCCGTATGTGATTCGGGCGAGCGAAAGCAGCGAACAACGCGACGGTGGCCAGGATGCCGAAGATTGTGAGTTAATCGCTTGCGCTCACACCACTTAGGCGTATAATGCCGAGCAATTTGTCTGAGGGGTAGCCGGTGAAACAAGTCCAGGTAACACATTACACATTCGGTAAGCGAGCATGCTTACAGGGCGTCGTATTTGCCCCCTCTATTGATTTTTAAAGCCTCCCAGATCGGGGGGCTTTTTTATGGCTAAAAGCCGGGTATTGCTACACATTTATAGGGAAGAAGATCATGGCGAATTCGCTTTATCAAAAGCACATCATCTCCATTTCTGAGCTTTCACGTGAAGAACTGGAACTGATTGTAAACACCGCGGGCCAGCTGAAAGCTCAGCCTAATCCGGAACTGATCAAACACAAAGTCGTCGCGAGCTGTTTCTTTGAACCATCGACCCGTACTCGTTTGTCGTTCGAGACGGCGATTCAGCGTATCGGTGGCAGCGTGATTGGTTTTGATAACGGCGGAAACACTTCTCTGGCCAAAAAAGGCGAAACACTGGCTGATTCAGTGCAGGTGATTTCCTCTTACGTAGATGCCTTCGTGATGCGTCACCCGCAGGAAGGTGCGGCGCGTCTGGCGTCTGAATTCTCCAATGGTGTGCCGGTCATCAACGCCGGTGACGGTTCCAACCAACACCCAAGCCAAACGCTGCTGGATCTTTTCACGCTGTTTGAAACTCAGGGCCGTCTCGACAACCTGAATGTTGCGTTCGTCGGTGACCTGAAATATGGCCGCACAGTGCATTCTCTGGCTCAGGCTCTGGCGAAATTTAACAATAACCGCTTTTTCTTCGTCGCACCGGAAGCACTGGCGATGCCAGACTACATCTGTGAAGAGCTGGATGAAGCGGGCATCGAATACAGCCTGCACGCCGACATGGAAAGCGTGATTCCGGAACTGGATATTCTGTACATGACTCGCGTGCAGAAGGAACGTTTCGACGAATCCGAATACGCCCACATCAAATCGGCGTACGTACTGACCGCGGCAATGCTGGACAATGCCCGTCCGAACATGAAAGTGCTGCACCCGCTGCCACGTGTCGATGAGATCACGACCGATGTCGACAAAACACCGCACGCCTACTTCTTCCAACAGGCAGAAAACGGCGTGTACGCGCGTGAAGCCCTGCTTGCCCTTGTTCTGAACGAATCACTGTAATCGGAGTCTGCCATGAGTAAAGAAACCAAACTGCAAGTTGAAGCGATTAAAAACGGCACAGTGATTGACCACATTCCAGCGAAAGTGGGCGTAAAAGTGCTGAAGCTGTTTGATATGCACAATTCCAACCAGCGTGTGACCATTGGCCTCAACCTGCCTTCATCGGCGCTGGGTCATAAAGATTTGCTGAAAATCGAGAACGTGTTCATCAGTGAAGAGCAAGCCAATAAGCTGGCGCTGTACGCACCGCACGCCACCGTGAACCAGATTGAAAACTACGAGGTGGTGAAGAAACTGGCACTGGAACTGCCTGAGCGCATCAACAATGTGTTTGCCTGCCCGAACAGCAACTGTATTTCGCACAACGAGCCGGTGGAAAGCAGCTTCCGCATTTTTGAAAAGGCCAACGATATTCGCCTGAAATGTAAGTACTGCGAGAAAGTGTTCTCACGCGAAATCGTGACCGAACGCGAAGCGTAAGCCATGAGGCCGACCGGGTGAAATCCATGGTCGGCTCTTTACCTCGCCGCCAAGAACAGGCACACTGACCGCTCGTTTTTTTGCTTAACCAATGGAATAACAAGCATGACAAAAGTTCTGCATACAGACTCTGCACCTGCAGCTATTGGCCCTTACATTCAAGGCGTTGATCTTGGCAACATGGTTCTGACTTCAGGCCAGATCCCAGTAAACCCAGCGACGGGTGAAGTACCAGCAGACATCGCGGCACAAGCACGCCAGTCTCTGGACAACGTCAAAGCCGTGGTTGAGGCCTCTGGTCTGACTGTCGGCGATATCGTGAAAATGACCGTGTTCGTTAAAGATCTGAACGACTTCGGCACCGTAAACGAAGTGTACGGCAAATTCTTTGATGAGCACCAAGTCGCTCACTACCCTGCACGCTCTTGCGTGGAAGTGGCTCGTCTGCCAAAAGATGTGGGTATCGAAATTGAAGCCATTGCCGTACGCAAGTAAGGTAATGAAAACAAAAAAGGTTGCTCATTGAGCAACCTTTTTTTATTGGACTGAAATCAGTTAGACGTCGCTTTCTTAGCATTGCGCATCGCCACTTCGTCATCCAGTTCTTGCAGTTTAGCTTTCATGTCGTGATAACAACGCTGCGACAGCTCACGCACGTGCTCTTTACCCATGCCTTCTGTGCTCACCGGCGGTAGCATTTCAACAATGATGTGGCCGTTGTTCCAGCGGTTGAGGCGCAGTTTATCCGTCGAACTGCATACAATCGGAATGATAGGCACGCCTGCCCCTAGCGCAGCGTGAAACGCACCAGCTTTAAACGGCAGCAGACCACGGCCGCGTGAACGGGTACCTTCCGGGAACATCCACACCGACACGTCGCTGTTTTTCATGCTATCGACCACTTGATCGATGGTGCCTTTGGCTTTGGTTTTGTTCGCGCGGTCAATCAGAATGTTACCAGTCAGCCAGTAAAGCTGGCCAAACAGCGGCATCCAAGCCAGGCTCTTTTTGCCGACGGTCACCACTTTTGGGGTCACCGCGGAAGAGACGGTAAACAAATCCCAGTTGTTCTGGTGGTTGGCAATGTAAATCGCCTGGCCACGATTGTAAGCATCATCCGGAATACGCAATTCCAGCTTAATGCCAAACACTTTGGACATCGCACCAAACATGCGACCAAAGGTAAATACGTGCTTCGGGTTACGCGGGCTAAGCAGGCAGTAACCACAACCGAACACAAACATCACGACAGCAAACAACGCCACCGCAAGAATACGGAGTAAAGCAATCATCCAGATTCTCCAAAGGAGCTAGAATAAAAAAGCCGAAACCCTTGGATTTCGGCCCATTGATAAGTCGGCAGTTTAACTCGACTCGCGGAAACGCTCAATATTTGCGCCCAGAGCCGACAGCTTGTCTTCGATCTTCTCGTAACCACGGTCGATGTGGTAGATACGATCAACGATGGTTTCACCTTTGGCAATACAACCCGCGATCACCAGACTCGCCGATGCACGCAGGTCAGTGGCCATCACCTGAGCACCGCTCAGAGAATCCACATCACCACAGATCACCGTGTTGCCTTCAATTTCTGCTTTTGCGCCCATACGCATCAGCTCTGGCACATGCATGAAACGGTTTTCAAAGATGGTTTCAGTAATCACACCACCACCTTTGGCCATCATGTTCAGCAGGGTAAACTGAGCCTGCATGTCGGTTGGGAAACCTGGGTGTGGCGCGGTACGAATCGAGACGGCTTTGAGATCGCGCCCCGTCATATCAAGGCTGATCCAGTCTTCACCCGTTTCAATCAGCGCGCCCGCGTCTTCCAGCTTAGCCAGAACGGCTTCCAGCAGTTTGGCGTTGGTGTTGCGACACACCACTTTGCCGTGTGACACCGCGGCCGCCACCAGAAACGTACCTGTTTCGATACGGTCTGCCACCACTGAATGTTTACCGCCACCCAGACGCTCAACGCCTTCGATGGTGATAGTATCAGTACCGGCACCGCTAATCTTCGCGCCCAGCTTGTTCAGGAACATCGCCGTATCAACGATTTCTGGTTCACGCGCTGCGTTATCCAGTACGGTTTTACCGTCTGCCAGTGTTGCAGCACACATGATGGTAATGGTGGCGCCGACACTGACTTTGTCCATCACGATGTGCGCGCCTTTCAGGCGGCCATCAACGGTCGCTTTCACGTAACCGTCTTCCAGAGCGATGGTAGCACCCAGTTGCTCCAGACCGTGAATATGCAAATCCACCGGACGAGCACCGATCGCACAGCCACCAGGCAGTGACACCTGACCGTGACCAAAACGAGCCACCAGCGGCCCCAAAGCCCAAATTGATGCGCGCATGGTTTTCACCAAATCGTACGGTGCGCAGTATTGATCAATTTGACTTGGATCGACGTGGACAGAACCGTTACGTTCAACTTTGGCACCCAGACGCTTCAGCAGCTCCATGGTGGTGTCAATGTCACGTAAGTGAGGAACGTTAGCAACTTCTACCGGCTCAGACGCCAGGATAGAAGCAAATAAAATTGGCAGTGCAGCATTTTTTGCACCAGAGATGGTCACTTCGCCTTGCAGCGGTTTATTGGACCCAATAACTCGAAACTTATCCATTCACAAACCTTATAGCGACATCAACTTCTTATCGCGAGCCCACTCGCTAGGCGTGAACGCTTTGATTGACACAGCATGAATATCATTACGCTGAATGTACTCCATCAGAGGAGCGTAGATCATCTGCTGTTTCTTCACACGGCTCATGCCTTCAAAAACGGCATCAACAGCAATCACTTCGTAGTGACTACCTTCACCTTTGACGTGAATCTCTTGAAGATTGAGTGCTTGTTCTAATATCTGTTGTACTTGTGCGCTATCCACAATTCACCCCTGCTGGTTGTTTAATGTGTCGAGACATCATTGCGTCAATGTTACTCAACTGAAACAGTGTGCGCAGTTGCTCTGGCACAAAACTCAGCATTATATGACAGTTTTGCTTTTTTGCATGCTCTAATAAGTGAATTAACATCACCATCCCCGCAGAATCGATACGTGTCACCGATTTCAGGGAAAGCTCACAATGCGCACCTTGCGGCTGCCATTGTTGCAAAACTGTCCACAACCCAGGCACGGTGTCGCGGTCTAACGCTCCGCTCAGCTCCGCCTGTTCAGGGTTTAGCTGTTGCCATTGTGGATGGCTCATTGGGTTTTACTCTCAAAGCGAATCGGTTGTGCTGCCAAATCGTTAAGCTCTTTGGCCACCGCCAGAATACCCTCCTGACGAATCTTGCCATTCCACTCCGACTGTTTGCTCGACAACAGGCTGATACCTTCAGCAATCATGTCGAACGCACGCCATTCGCCGGATTTCTCTTTACGCAGCTTGAATTCCAGTTTGATATTCGGACGCGGAGTATCGACGATGTCGACTTTCACGCTGGTGATACGGCGATCATCGCCCACCGCCTGTTCCGGACCGAATTCAATCGTCTGATCACTGTACTGAGTCAGTACCTGAGCGTAACTGGTCACCAGATAAGCACGAAATGCGGTGATGAACCTCGCCACATCTTCACGCTTTGCCCCTTTCAGGTTTGGACCCAGCAATTTCAGCGCCGCATACTGATCGTTGACGTAAGGCATCAGCTCTTGTTCAACGATCACCTTCAGATGTTCCGGATCTTTATGCACCAGATCCTGCTCAGCTTTGAGACGATCAAACGACTTTTGCGCCACCTGCTTCATCATCAGATACGGATCGGTCTGATCAATCTCCTGCGCGGCATTTGCCGTCCAGGTCAGCAACGCACTCACCAGAAGAATAACGTATTGTTTCAGCCACTTAGTTTTACTCAGCATGATTACTCACTCTTCTTGTTGTCTTTGTCTGATCCGCCGACGCTGTACAGCACCTGACCAATCAAATCTTCCAGTACCAGCGCCGATTTGGTGTCCTCAATACGGTCACCGTCTTTCAGCATGCCTTCATCCTCAAACACAAAGCCCGGGATCAAGCTGATGTACTGTTCACCGATCAGGCCAGACGTCAGGATCTGCACACTGGAGTTTTCCGGAAACTGGTTGTAACGACTGTCAATCGCCAAAGTTACGGACGGGATCAGACGCTCTTTGTCCAGCGAAATCGATTCGACCCGTCCCACCACTACGCCACCGACTTTGACTGGTGAACGTACTTTCAGACTACCGATGTTATCAAACTCCGCTTTTACCGAATAAGTATCGTTGGAGCCCAGCCCTTTCACGTCAGCGACTTGAAAAATCATCACCAGAATTGCGCAAATTCCTGCCAGCACAAAACTGCCTACCCAAAATTCTAGTTTTCGTGTTTGTTGCATGATTAGTTCCCAAACATCAATGCGGTAAGTACAAAGTCCAGCCCCAACACGGCTAAGGACGAATGCACAACGGTTCGTGTTGTCGCACGGCTGATGCCTTCAGAGGTCGGAATCGCATCATAGCCATTAAACAGAGCAATCCAGGTGACGGTGATGGCAAACGCCACACACTTAATCACACTGTTGCCAATATCTTCACCCAGCTCGACCGATGCCTGCATCGCAGACCAGAAGCTGCCGTGATCAATCCCTTTCCAGTCAACGCCGACCAACTGACCGCCCCAGATACCGACCGCCATAAAAATCATCGCCAAGAGCGGCATCGAAATCAAGCCAGCCCACAAACGCGGCGCAATGACCCGCTTAAGCGGGTCAACCGCCATCATTTCCAGGCTGGACAACTGTTCGGTCGCTTTCATCAGGCCTATTTCCGCCGTCAGAGCAGAGCCTGCACGTCCAGCAAACAGCAATGCGGTCACCACCGGGCCGAGTTCACGCAGTAAGGAGAGAGCGACCATCTGACCCAAGCTGGTTTCCGCGCCGTAATCGACCAGAATCACGTAGCCTTGCAGACTGAGCACCATGCCGATAAACAGACCGGAAACGACAATAATCGCCAGCGACTGAACGCCGACGCTGTAAAGTTGTTTGACTAATAAAGGTAAATTCTGAATCGGACGCGGACGCCCGGCCAGCGCACCAAACAGCATCAGGCTGGCACGGCCAAACGATTCGCACATTGCAAAGAAGCGTCGTCCGACTCCGCCGATCCAGCGCTGCAGATTATCCAACATGGAAAAGATCCTTTTCTATCGGCTGAGCCGGAAACCGGAAAGGCACCGGACCGTCGGCTTCGCCTTGTAAAAACTGCTGCACACGCGGATCGCTGTTATTGACCAGATCTTGTGGCGTGCCAAAGGCAATCACTTTGCCGTCGGCCAGCAGATAAACCCAGTCGGCAATGCTCATCACTTCCGGTACATCATGCGATACCACCACAGAAGTTACGCCAAGCGCCTGATTGAGGTTACGAATCAGCTCAACCAGAACACCCATGGTGATCGGGTCTTGGCCGACAAAGGGCTCATCAAACATGATCAGCTCCGGGTCGAGCGCGATCGCCCGCGCCAGCGCCGCTCGGCGAGCCATCCCACCGGAGAGTTCACTTGGCATCAACTGCGCCGCACCGCGCAAACCAACCGCTTCGAGTTTTAACAGCACCAGAGTTCGAATCAGGGATTCGTCGAGTTCTGTGTGCTCACGCAACGGAAACGCGACGTTATCAAAGACATTAAGATCGGTGAACAGTGCGCCGGACTGGAACAACATGCTCATTTTTTTGCGGGCTTTATAGAGTTTACTGCGAGTCAGAGTGGGAATGTTCTGGCCATCGAACCAGATATCGCCATGTTCCGGCAGTAACTGTCCGCCGATTAAGCGCAACAGTGTGGTTTTACCAATCCCGGAAGGCCCCATAATGGCGGTCACTTTCCCTTTGGGAACATGCAGGCTGATATCATCAAAAATCACTCGCTCAGCACGGGAAAACGTCAGATTGTTTATGGTCACTAGATCGGTTTCGGACATACTCGCGATTCGCTATTGTGGGATTTCCATCCAAGGAATGGGCAATCATAAGCACATTGCCCGTAAATTAAAAGCACTGTTCAATTACATTTCGTGTTCAAACTGAATTTAAGAACGATTTTCAGTTGATACGAATCTTTTGTTGATAAACGCATCAAGCGCTTGAGTTAAAGCACACCAAGCAACCGGACAAATCCGCTCTGTGGCAGCGGTGATGAACAGTAAAAACGAGACAATAAATTGTATCTTCGGCTTCCCTTTTAATGACCAACAAGTCAAAATTGGCGGTTACTCATTTAATTTTTCATAAAGTTAGGAATTGTCATGCTTGAAGCCGTTGCGTTTCTTATTGTAGGTCTCGTTCTTCTGGTCTGGAGTGCCGATAAACTGGTCTTTGGATCCGCAGCCTTAGCGCGCAACATCGGCATTTCTCCTTTAGTCATCGGCATGACGATTCTGGCCATGGGCTCATCCGCACCTGAAATGATGGTGTCGGCAACTGCCGCTCTCGATGGTAAAACCGATACCGCCGTGGGTAACGTACTCGGTTCTAACATTGCCAATATCGCATTAATTCTTGGCATAACCGCTTTGATTAAGCCACTTTCTATTAGTTCCACTGTTATTCGCCGTGAACTTCCACTGATGATTGCCGTCACATTACTGGCGGGCGCACTGTTGTGGGATAACCATCTTGGTTTTTACGAAGGCATTCTGCTGTTCGTCCTGTTTGCTGCTTTTATTCTGGCGATGCTGAAAATCAGCCGCAGTGAACAGAAAAATGGCGATACGCTGCTGGAAGAACACGAATCGGAGATCCCGGAAGGTGTCAGCAACTGGAAAGCCGTCATGTGGGTCGCGATCGGTCTGATCCTGCTGCCACTTGCAGCCAGTTTACTGGTCGACAACTCCGTCATTATCGCTAAATATTTCGGTATGAGCGATCTGGTGATTGGCTTGACGATCATCGCGATCGGTACCAGCCAGCCAGAACTGGCCGCCTCATTGGCAGGCGTTCTCAAAGGCGAAGATGACATGGCCGTAGGTAACATCATCGGCTCCAACGTATTTAACATTCTGGCAGTCATGGGGCTGCCGGGGATCCTGAATCCGTCGGTTCTCAGCTCACATGCTATGGGACGTGATTTCTGGGTGATGCTGGCAGTCTCACTACTGCTGGTTCTGATGGCACTGGGTAAATCTCGCAGTATTAACCGCATCGAAGGAGCAATCCTATTTGCGGCGTTTCTTGCGTATCAGGTTTACCTGTTTATGAATATGGCTGCTTAACTGGAGTTTAGGATGTCTGATCACTTTGACTACCGCAGTGTTGCTCAGCAGGTGCTGGCAACGGAGATCGAAGGTCTGCAACAACTCGACCAATACTTTAATGACGACTTCTGCCGTGCCTGTGAGATGATCCTGGCCAATAACAGCGGTAAAGTAGTTGTGATGGGGATTGGTAAGTCTGGCCATATCGGTAAAAAAATTGCTGCCACGCTGGCCAGTACCGGCACATCGGCATTCTTTGTTCATCCGGGCGAAGCGTCACACGGCGATCTCGGCATGATTGAAAGCGGCGATATTGTGCTGGCCATCTCCAACTCCGGCGAATCATCCGAAATTCTGGCGCTGTTCCCGGTCCTCAAGCGTCTGAACAATCGCATCATCAGCATGACGGGCAACCCGCAATCGAATATGGCCAAGCTGGCTGACATTCACTTGCAAATCACCGTCCCTAAAGAAGCCTGTCCACTGGGTCTGGCGCCGACATCCAGCACAACCGCAACACTGGTGATGGGTGATGCACTGGCTGTGGCGCTGCTTCAGGCGCGCGGTTTCACCGCCGAAGATTTTGCCTTGTCTCATCCGGGGGGCGCTTTAGGGCGTAAGCTGCTGATGAAACTACAAGACATCATGCACTCGGGTGAAGCACTGCCGAAAGTTCAGCCCACCGCACTGGTGCGTGACGCACTGCTGGAAATCAGCCAGAAAGGGCTGGGGATGACCGCCGTAGTGGAAGGTAATGATCACATGATTGGTATTTTTACCGACGGTGACCTGCGCCGGATTCTGGACAAACGCATTGATATTCACACGGCGACCATCAGCGAAGTGATGACCCGTAACCCGACCGTGGCCTCTCCGAACCTGCTTGCCGTCGAAGGCCTTAATCTGATGCAGGACAAACGCATCAACGGTTTGATGCTGGTAGAAGACGGTAAGCTGGTCGGCGCGCTGAATATGCACGATTTACTCAAAGCCGGAGTCATGTGATGAGCCAAACTATCGAAACCTTGTATGGCGACGTGGATGCTGCTCTGCTGGCGATTGCCAAAGAGATTAAACTGCTGATCTGCGATGTGGATGGCGTGTTTTCTGACGGCCTGATTTACATGGGCAATCAGGGTGAAGAGTTGAAAACGTTTCATACCCGTGACGGATATGGCGTAAAATCGTTAATGAACGCTGGCATTGAGATCGCTATTATTACCGGCCGAAAATCTCAAATCGTTGAAAATCGTATGAAAGCACTGGGTATTAAACTGATCTATCAGGGTCAGGATGACAAAGTGAAAGCGTATCACGATATTTGTCAGCGTCTTGCCATTGAGCCACAACACACGGGCTACATTGGTGATGATCTGATTGACTGGCCCGTAATGGAAAAAGTGGCCCTAAAAGTTTGTGTGGCCGACGGTCATCCGCTGTTAGCCAAACGCGCAAATTACGTCACTCACATCAAAGGCGGACACGGCGCAGTACGCGAAGTGTGCGATTTAATTTTACAAGCACGGAATGAGCTCGACGTACACAAAGGCCTGAGTATATGAGTTTTTCTCGTATCCTTTACGCGATACTTTTCTTTGTTGCATCATGGTCTGCCTATTACCTGTTGGACAAAGAACAAAGCACGGCAATTCAGGTGGCTCCGAATCTTGAGCTGCCGATGTTTAGCGGAAAAAATCTGGACAACATCACGTATGATCAGCAAGGTATCAAAAGCTATGTGATCACCTCCAAGCATTTGGATCACTATGCCAAAGGCGGCAACACCATTTTTGAATACCCTGTACTGAAAGTGTATCAACAGGGCGTCACGCAAGAGTGGGAGATCACCGCAAAACGTGGCATTCTGACCAAAGAACATGTGCTGACGCTGTACGATGACGTACTGGTCAAGAATTTATTTGAAGACTCCGGCTTTGACACGCTCACCACATCGCGCATGAGCATTCAGCTCGATAACCGCGATTTTTGGGCAGACAACCCCGTTGAGTTACTCGGTCCTCAGTTTGAAACTCAAGGACAGGCGATGAAAGGCAACTTTGGCGATCATTCGGCTGTACTGTATAACCATGTACAAGGTAGATATGAAACTCTCACACCTTAGTTTTCTGGCACTGTTGCTGGCTTCTGGCCACGCTCTGGCATTATCGTCGGATTCTCAGCAGCCGGTGTACATTGACTCAGACAGCCAGCAGCTGGACATGAAAAGCAGCCGCGTGACCTTTCTGGGCGACGTGAAGCTCAAACAAGGCAGCATCAACATCAATGCTGACAAACTGATCGTCATTCGTGACGCGAAAACCGGCAAAGTGCAGGACATTGAAGGCTACGGCAATCTGGCGACCTTCTCGCAGCTGACCGATGATGGTAAAACGCTGTACGGCGAAGCCAAAGAGCTGTATTACAAAATGGCAGATGACGAACTGACCATGATCGATCAAGCCATGTTGTCCCAGGACGACAGTGAAATCCGCGGCAGTAAAATCCGCTACAAAATTTCTTCGCAGAAGTTGATTGCCGACAGCAATGGCAGCGGCCGTGTGTCTACCGTCCTTCAACCTCAAGCGACGCAGCAGTAGTAACCTATGGCAATACTCAAAGCAGAACATTTAGCCAAGAGCTATAAAAAACGTAAAGTGGTGTCGGACGTCAGCCTGCAGGTTGAATCCGGCCAGATTGTTGGCCTGCTTGGCCCGAACGGAGCAGGAAAAACCACCTCGTTCTATATGATTGTCGGTCTCGTCGCCCGTGATGAAGGCAAAATCTGCATTGACGACAAGGACATCAGTGTCCTGCCAATGCACAGCCGTTCACGCATGGGGATTGGTTATCTTCCACAGGAAGCTTCTATTTTCCGTAAGCTGTCAGTGGAAGATAACATTATGGCCGTGCTGGAAACACGCGAAGAAATGACGCGTGAAGAGCGCCAGGACAAATTGGAAGATTTGCTGGAAGAGTTCCACATTCAGCACATTCGCAGCAGTGCTGGTATGGCGCTGTCTGGTGGTGAGCGCCGCCGGGTGGAAATCGCGCGAGCACTGGCCGCCAACCCACAGTTTATCCTGCTGGACGAACCGTTTGCCGGGGTTGACCCGATTTCGGTTATCGACATCAAGAAAATCATCGAACATCTGCGTGATCGTGGCTTAGGGGTTTTGATCACCGACCACAACGTTCGTGAAACCTTGGATGTGTGTGAAAAAGCTTATATCGTAAGTCAGGGACGCTTAATCGCAGAAGGAACACCGCAGGAAGTGCTCAACAACGAGCAGGTGAAACAGGTTTATCTCGGTGAACAATTCCGTCTATGATTAGAGTAGATTGAGATCAATTCTAACAAAAACAAGGCAGTTAATACTGAATGAAACCCTCATTACAGCTCAAGCTCGGTCAACAGTTAGCCATGACACCTCAGTTGCAGCAAGCGATTCGCTTATTGCAGCTGTCGACATTGGATCTGCAACAGGAAATCCAGGAAGCGTTGGAATCAAATCCGCTGCTGGATGTTGAAGAATCAATGGAAGAGTTTTCGGCCGCTGAACATTCGACCGCCAGTGAGGAGAAAGACGCCAGTGCTGACATCGCCGAACCTGAACCGCAAGACAGCTCAGAACTGATCGAAAAATCGGAAATCAGCGCCGAACTGGAAATTGATACCACTTGGGATGACGTGTACAGCGCCAACACTGGCAGCACCGGCATTGCCCTCGATGACGATGCACCTGTGTATCAGGGCGAGACGACCCAGACGCTGCAGGACTACCTGTTGTGGCAACTGGATTTGACGCCGTTCAGCGATACCGACCGCACCATCGCTCTGGCATTAATCGACGCCATCGACGATTACGGTTACCTCACTCAATCTCTGGAAGAGATTCTGGAAAACTTCAACAGTGAAGAGATTGAGCTAGATGAAATCGAAGCAGTGCGCAAACGCATTCAACAGTTCGACCCGCTGGGCGTTGCCTCACTGAATCTGCAGGACTGCCTGCTGCTGCAACTGGCCACGTACCCATCCGACACCCCTTGGCTGGAAGAAGCCAAGACGCTCCTATCTCAGTACATCGACTATCTTGGCAACCGCGATTACAAAGTCATTCTGAAAGAGACTAAACTCAAAGAAGAAGAGTTACGCGAAGTGCTACAGCTGATTCAGCAGTTGGACCCAAGACCAGGCAGCCGTATCGCATCAGAGCATGCAGAATACGTCATCCCTGATGTGTCGGTGTTTAAAGAGCATGGCAAGTGGATTGTGACCATCAATCCGGATAGCGTGCCAAAACTTAAAATTAACCAACAATACGCCGATCTGGTGCGCGGAAATAGTGCTGACAGCAACTACATCCGTACCAACCTGCAAGAAGCTAAATGGTTAATTAAGAGCCTCGAAAGCCGAAACGAGACCTTGCTCAAAGTTGCCAAGTGCATAGTTGAACATCAGCGTGATTTCTTCGAGTATGGTGAAGAAGCCATGAAGCCGATGGTTCTCAACGACGTCGCGCTTGCCGTGGATATGCATGAATCGACCATTTCTCGTGTTACGACACAGAAGTACATGCATACCCCGCGTGGCATATTCGAATTGAAGTACTTTTTCTCCAGTCATGTTAGTACTGACAACGGCGGAGAATGTTCATCTACCGCGATTCGAGCACTGATCAAAAAATTGGTCGCTGCGGAAACCCCAGCCAAGCCATTAAGTGACAGCAAGATTGCGGCTCTACTCGCTGATCAAGGGATTCAGGTGGCAAGACGTACCATCGCCAAATACCGCGAATCCTTGGGCATCGCCCCTTCAAGTCAGCGCAAACGCCTGCTATAAGGCCTAACTGAGAAGGAAAGTCTATGCAAATCAATATTCAAGGCCATCACGTTGATCTTACCGATT
>ERZ1673961.361-NODE-361-length-19915-cov-8.909466_pt1 | contig 19915 bp, 19 predicted proteins | sample MGYA00580189_ERZ1673961 | MGnify/ENA primary metagenome ERZ1673961 (study PRJEB41334, sample SAMN05608105) | rock metagenome | biome: terrestrial subsurface; feature: shale formation; material: shale | place: USA: Pennsylvania ... | reverse complement strand
AAAATCCGTTGCCTTCGGGCGTGGCGGTTCAAGTCCGCCCACCGGTACCATATTTAAGAAGAAGGACGTCTACGGACGTCCTTTTTTGTTATATATACCAAGGCTTTGAGCGATCATGTCGTCTATAGACGTCTCCTACCATCTTGTGAAATCCAGCCTTTTATGTAACCCTCTATGTAACCCCATGTAACCCTGCGCATAGAGCGGTACTGAACTATGGTTAAGAAGGTCGTCCCGTTAACAGATACTCAACTTAAAAATATTAAGCCCAGAGATAAAGAGTACTCTCTCAATGATGGAGATGGTCTATCACTTCGAGTGAGGCCAAAAGGTGGTGGTAAGTCTTGGTTTTTTACTTACCTTGTACCCATCACAAGGAAACGTTATAAAATAAGTTTTGGCAGTTACCCTGAAGTAACCCTAGCCCAAGCAAGAAAAAAACGCGATGAAGCCCGAGCACTTGTAGCTCAAGGTATTGATCCCAAAGCTCACAAGCTCACCACAGAAATAGAAGAGCGAGAGTCTATTGAAAATACCTTTGCAAAACAATCTGAACGTTGGCTTGAGCTGAAGAAGAAAAACACTCTAGAAAGTACGTACTTTAAGCGTAAGCAGATGCTTACTAAGTATCTGTCCCCAAAACTCGATCCTCTGCCTTTAACCGATATTAAGCCCATGTTAGTGAAAGGTATTCTTGATCCCATTGCTCGGGAAGGGAAGATCGAAACAGTAAAACGTCTATGTATTATCCTGAATGAAATAATGCGACTAGGCGTTGCTTCCGGTGCAATCGAGTTTAACCCCATCTCTGACATTACAAAACTTTACCCCAATAAAAAGGTTGTTCATAACCCTGCACTAACTCCTGAAGAGCTCCCAGAGCTCGTGAACGCCATAAAGGGGAGCAATACTAAGATTGTGACTCGCTGTCTAATTATGTGGCAACTACACACTATGGTTCGCCCCGGTGAAGCTGCCCGCGCTCGATGGTCGGAAGTCGATCTGGAAAACAGGGTATGGGTTATTCCCTCAGATACGATGAAGATGAAGAAAGAGCACCTTGTTCCCTTGACTGATCAAATGATCGAGATTCTAGAAGAAATTAGGCCCATATCCGGGCATAGAGAATTTATTTTTCCAGCAGATAGAAAGCCAAACGATCATAGTAACCCCCAAACGGCCAATATGGCTCTAAAGCGTATGGGTTTTGAAGGAAGAACGACGGCACATGGTTTACGTTCTCTTGCCAGTACCACTTTGAATGTGGAAGGTTTTAATAGTGATCTTATCGAGTCAGCTCTCGCGCATGAAGAAGAAAACAAGATAAGAAGGGCGTATAACAGAACTGACTACTTTGAGCCTCGCCGTCCAATGATGAACTGGTGGAGTGAACGAATTGAGCGTGCTGCTCAAGGTGAAAAACTGGAAGTCGGTTTCAAAGGCCTTCGGATTGTATCAGGGTAAATGTCATGGTTTGCTACTGCGGTTAATTAAGGTTGAGGGTAGAACTGACACTCAATATCTATCAGATTTGTTAGTTTAGAGCGTCACCTGTCAATTTTCTTTATTAACTGTATGTGATTTAACAGGAATACGGTTTCTCATGATATTCCTGTTACTCCCTTCGAGATTAGGTTGTGTATCAGTCCCTTGAACCCTATGGCTACTTTGCTCACTCATTGTTTCCTTAGTCTGAGGTTGTCCGTCAACTTTTTTATCTTCGTTAGACTCTAGCTGCCGAATTCTTTGTTGTAATTCCGAGTTTTCTTCTGCTTCTTTAGCAAACTCTCGCATCAATCTATGGTTTTCCTGTTGCAGAGACTTCAAATGCAACTCCTGCTCAGCGTGCTCCTTTTGTAGTTGAATGAGCTCCTCTTTTATAGTCGGTATATCGTCTAAGACTTCGGTGTTTTCTTCATTACTTTCAGCACTATTTGAAAGCATATTGATTCGCTCGTTAAAATTTTTTTCTAGCGATTCAACCTTTTCCTTTAACTCCATATATTTACTGTCTTTTCGATTCGATAAAGCAGAGAAGTCATGCTCTAGCTTTGGCCTGCTTTGTTTTGCTTCTAGTTTCGTTTTGTAGGTCTCGTTTATAAGATCGATTAAAGCCTGCTTAATGGATGCATTAGGTGACGCGCTCTTTTGTGCAAGTTTCTTCAGCTTGTTTCGGGTAGTGTCATCAATAGAAAGGTTGTAGTACTTCTTTTTTTGACGAGCATACTTAGCGCGCCAAGTATCACTCATCGTGCTAACAAAGCGTAGCCCAGTATCACCAATGTCATTTAATTCACTGATTAGATCTATGAGTTCTGAGTAGCTTAGTTCGTTTAGAACGTAACTATTAATTAGCGCTGTAATGGGGATACCCACATCTGGTGCTTCAACTTTCTTCTTAAGGTAATTGCGAGCCCATTGAAGATTACTAGTAGTCTCGGTGAAACTTTTTGGTAGCTCTTTTTTCTTAGGCAATGTCGAATCCTTATTATCAAAGCAGTTCTGAGCAGACTGTTTTCATGGAGTGAAAATCATACAAAAACGTGAGCGCTAAAAATACCATTACTGTCACGTTTTTAGTCACATAGCTTGGTCGTACGACATGCCTATAGTACTGTGTAAACAGGTAGTTTGTAGGGAATTAATTTAGAATGCCTCCACCTAGTCTGTCGAAGTTTGTACTAGTAAAGTTTGATTACGTCACTCCAGAAATGCGATTTTTTATCGCAGGGTTATTGTTTGAATACTTTAACGTGGGCGGTTTTGTGTTATCAGCTAAAGAGCTAAGCGGGAAGTATGGCGTTTCTCTAAAAACGGTAAACTCGACACTCAAGTATTTAGTGCAGTCAGGCTATGCAAAACGCTCAAATTTTTCAGTAAAACGAGGTCGGCCTATCGGACGGTATACCTTTACCTCAGAGCTGAAGAAAAAACTTAATGAGTCATCAGATTGGATAGATTCCCTTAAAACAAATCGGTTTTGGGAGCAAGCTGTCATCAAGTTGCTTCAAGCTTCTAGCACTAAAAGCTCGACGTTCACGGTGTCCAATCGTTACCTGATATGCCTCTTGGTATTGTTTTCGAATGAGTTAGGTGTCGTTGAAAAAATCCCAGCATCGAGGATAGCTAAGATACTCAGTTTCTCTTCTTTAAGGCTGCGTTCCCAACTTAGTCATCTGGTCAACAATCAAGTGCTTCTTAGCTATACAAGTGGTGTGACTGGAAAGTATCTCTTCGGTAAGTCTTCAGGCATCTACTACCTCAATATAGAAACCGTCGTAAAAGTATTAGGTGGAGGCTCGGAGACGGCATCATTCCGTCAGGTATATCAGGAAGCTCTCTCCCATGATGGTGATAGATACTCTGCTCAAAGCCTGTATCGCTTGGCATCACTAACTGACGTTAGTGAATCAGAGGTAAGTAGGGAACTCATGCAGGAGGAAGAGTACCAAGAAGAATGGTGGCCTTCTTATAATCGTGAATCCTTTAATTTAATGAAGTGCTTCCTATCAGATCAACGAATGAATCGAGTTCCAGACTATTTGCAAGCAAAACTGGAACAATACATTGCGGAACATCTTTCAATTTCATCAATGTCAGAAGGGCAAAGTGAAGCTTATGCCAATTTGAAGAACAAGATCGGTGAAGAGTGTATACCTAAGAAGTGGCATGATGACATTGCAGCAAGGAATGAATTTGCAGATGAAGAGTCCTTTACTCAACTCACTGAAACGATCTATAGCATTACCGAAGGCGTAGCTTCCAAATATACTGATTACTTTGGCTTGAGTATGATTCGGAATGCTTTATTTCGTATAGCGCCGAATGAAGATGGCTTTACCATTGAAGCATTTGAACTGCTAGGCAAGCGCTGAGGCAAAATCAGCCCATTATCTTCCACGACTACCACAGGTCTTCGAGAGGAAGAGAGCGGAGACCAAAGGCATACAGCAAATCGAGTTCTTTATGTACCTCTGTACATCAACAGAGTTAGATAAAAAAATACTCATCTCACCCCTATTGTATAGAGAGTGTCTGTATCAGCATGATGCTCTTACCTAGCAGGCATGACTGAAGAGATTCAGTTGTGTCTGCTGGATTAAGTGAGTAGAGAAGACTGGGTAGGATTTATAATGCTTAGAGGAGCATGACTATGCGACAACATTATAAATCTTTTTCTTTTCTTCTTTTTCTGAAGAACTACTCCACTAAGAAGAGTCCTCAAGACTCTGATACTAGCCAATGTCAGTAATAATCAATTCAATAACATTCTATCTAGAAGTCATATCACCTAGCTTTATTCATCATTCTTAATCAATGGATACGCTCTCTATGAATCTGAGTAAGTTGGTGACAGTGATAGCTCATGAGTTCACTGGACTGCTAGAGCCATAAGTAGTCTGGTGGTATGGCTTTCTATGCGAAATAAACTCTGTGGTTGTTCCTTATTGTATGAGACTACTTGATTCCCAATGGGGCTAGATATCTTGGCATCCAAGGAAGTCATTACTTTTACAACAAGACACAGAGGTCATGATGAGATTGATTCGAATGCGTGAAGTACTTGATAAAACAGGGTTGAGCAAAGCAACGTTATATCGCTTAATTGCGGCTGGTGAGTTTCCTGCAAGTATCCAAATATCTTCCCGTGCTGTTGGCTGGGAGGAATCGTTGGTGGATGAGTTCTTAATGAAGAAGGTTAGCCAAAGCATCTTCAAACGAGAGCAGGCTGAAATGAAGAAAAGCCCTCATTACGTTCCCCCAGAGAGAAGAGTCAGCCCCTACTTGCGATACTAAGCTTTCGTATGCACTGACCAAGTAGAGAAATGGGCTCAAATAGCGCCTTTTGAAACATAATATGTGATTTCCGGGATGTTTGTTTTGACTTTGAGTGGTTAGCTGGGGCTAGAAGTGTGAGAGGAAGGCCGCTCAGTTTTTTTCTTTATGTGACAAAAAAACAGGGAGCATCGTGCTCCCTGCGGTACTTACAAGCCAAACGTGATTAGCGCTTGCTTGTATTCTCTGTTGATTTGTTGCTCCACAAACTCTCGGCGTGCCTCTATCGGGGCACGGTCTGAGATTGCTCGGGCTTTCTGCTCAATATGCTTGAGCTCTTCGGTTTTCCATTGCACCAGTACTTGTTCTATTTGCTCTGGGGTCAGTGTTTGCTTAATGGCTTCTACACTCAACTGGTCAAGTGGGCTTTTAGCGAAGGCACTGACAGAGAAAGCGATAGAAGCGATTACGACAGTATTGATGATTGATTTCATAGTGTGTTCCTTTTTGTTGATAATGGGATAGTGGTTAGGGTCAGTCACGGTTATCACGACATGGAGTTGGAGGTGTGGTGTGCTAATCATTCAGGGGAAGCCATACTGAGGGGACGGCCGTTCCCCTCGACTTGAGTTCCTTGGGTAAAGCGAAGACAAGGCACGCTTTTTCAGTCAGCTGTTTCTGCCTTTGTTAGGTAAATCAGTTGGAGTTATTACTGGTTTACCTACTTGCTGACGTCATGAGTCGTGCTATGGCTCTACGAAAAGTACGTGGGGTGCACTGTGTTCGCAGAAAGTTGAAGCAGACATAGAGTAATACCTGCTCCGGCATTACTTGCCGGGTTGGTTTAGTTTTCCGTCAGGTAACTGTCTGAATCCAAACCGATATGTTTACCGTAGAGCTCCGGTTGTAGAGAATACTGGTGCAACTGAAAGTCGGCGGGGTAGTCAAAGTGGAAGGTTAAAACCTTGACTTCTGCTACGTGGTGCAACGCAATGTCGAATGTGTGGTCGTCTGACTGATAGACAAGATGGAAAGAGTGAATCGATAGTAACAGGCCAAGTGGCATCATACTTTCGATAGTCTCTCCAGTTTTTAAGGTAATGGTTATGAGCCGCTGATACGTTAGGGCTAACGAGAGCGGTTCAAAAATGGTGACCAATTCCTCAACTGTCTCAATTGGACAGAAAGTAGAATGGGTACCAGCCCTTGTACTTTCTCCTTGTTTTCGTTGTAAGCCCGGATAACTGCGCTGGTGATTAAGTATTGGTTGAAAAGCCGATTCAACGGCGTAGTGTAATTGGTCCGGAAGCACATCTGAGATCATGGCTTTGGCGAGCTCTAAAACGATGGACTCTCTTGGACCTAATACAAACTGACTCGTCAATCGGCGGCTGTACCCGTATGGCTTGTTTCTCATATCTTTGTCCACATCGAGATATTGTACGACCACATTCAGATTGCGCTGTATGGTGCGGATGTCTCGTGTGATACCAACGTGGGACAATTCGGTTTGTAGCTCTTGAGCAGTGACTTTACGGCCTCTGGGGATGCGATGATACAGTTCAAAAGCGAAAGACAACTGCTCGGTAGTTGGGGGTTTACGTTTGGTTGTCATGGCGTTTGTGTATAGGCTGTGTGCTTTAGTTGGCAGAAAGCAGCACATGCTAATGAGCAAAGAGGCAATACTTGCCGTGTCGAGACTCAACGTTGCTCCTGATTTATCAGGGGCGCTTATGCCGATATGAATGGTGAACGGTGTTGTTCCTCCTTGGTTGTGCTGGGCATTCGAATTGTTTGAATTTTTTACTCAAACTTACCTATATCTATGAGAGCAGTGAGTCATCACAGCTCTTGGCCTCAGTAGACAGACGTTTGCTGGGGTCAGGTGGGGTATCAAAACGCTGGGGCCTCTATAAAGCAGTGGAGCACGGAGTGCGACATCCTTTTTTCTTGGTTCTTCTTTTTGTTTAGAACCCGTTAGTAGGGCGGTGTTAACTCTACTCAGAGTGAGAGAGTGATTTTCTCTAATCCCAACTCACAGAGATGAGTAACAGGTGCCTTGTAACACCTGCTACTACTCAATAGACCTATTCAATGACTGGATAGCTTTATCTCATCAAAGGCATCCATCTCCAGATAAGACAGAAAGTTACTCTCCCATATCTGATAGAAATCATTGACGCCATAGGCATCGATAGCCTGCCAGCCTACGCCTGTGAAAAAGGCCATGTTATTCCCGATGTCAAAATCAACACTTCGCTCTAGCTCAGGGTAGTAATTCCCCATGTAGGCAAAGTCAGTGATATACAGAATCGACCAACGGTGTTCGCTGTCTTTCTGCATGGCAATTTCAACAGGATGAAAGCCACCAGCCTCAGCGCTGTAACTGGTGTCACGAAAGTTCAGCGTGATAGTGGTAGAGGAATCTGTAGCTTTGGTGTTGATGTGGTCTATCAGTACGGTTTGCAGTCGAGGTGAGATAGACAAAGGGCATCGGTTGAATAACGCTTTCGCGTGTGTAGTGGTAGACATCGCTGCCTCCTTGTTAATGGGTGTGTAGTCAGGTTGTAGTGGTCGATGTGAAAATCGTTTGAATCGGATTGCTCAGAAGCGACTGACGACCGTCAGAGTCTGTGTGTCGAACTGGTTGTCTTGTAGGTGACCGATAAAGGCTTTGAGCCAAGCGATGAATAGTGCGATGACTTCCGGGCGGAATAACTCGCACCGCTCGATATCCGGTTGGTAGAACCAGCGGTACTTAAAGTTGAAGTACAATGCGACATCGACGCTGTCTGCTTCCTCGTCTGGGTAATCAAAGGTCGCAATGAAGCGAAGCTCCCAAGGAGAGTCCGGTGTGGCTCGTTCAAGCTGTATCTCTACTGGCTGGATGCCGCAGCGCTCGGTGTAGAAGCTCGAGACCTTAAAGTTAAGGACCACGCGTTTGCTGTCTTCTGGAATGTGGTAACAGCTCAGGATGAGCTCAGTGAGCTGGTGGAGACTTGCAAGCTGAAAGGCTGAGGCTATCTCTTTCAAAACATTGCTCATAGCATGCCTCCTTCTGCCATCGAGTAGCACTCTTCACCGACGACGATATGATCTAGTACGCGAACATCAATCAAGGCTAATGCGTCCTTGAGTCTTTGCGTGATGCGCCTATCGGACTGTGATGGTGTGGGGTCTCCGGAAGGATGGTTGTGAGCCAGTATGACGGCGGCTGCATTCTTCTCTAGGCAGACTTTGACCACTTCTCTCGGGTAAACACTGGCGCTGTCAATTGTGCCGTAGAAGAGCTCCGTGAACTCAATCAGGCGGTGCTGATTATCGAGAAGCATGAGAGCGAACACCTCTCGTTCATAGCTTCCCAGTCGGTACTTGACGTAATCCTTAGTCGCTGTGGGATTACAAAATGCATCCCCTCTCAGATATTTCTCCGCGATGATTTCAGCGGCTTTCTCCAATACTTGGTGGGCAGAGACAGGTCCCCGGAATGAATAGTGTCGGTTGCTTAAATCGTGCATACATAACCTCCTGTAAGTGACCGTACGCACCACGATGATATGTGCCTGAAATTTCTTTGAATCGACTTTTAATCAGGTGATGCGGAGTGTGGACTCACTGAGACCTTCTCGGACTTTTTTTACTGAATGCCCTTCATCTTTGAACGATATAGATGAGGGACATCACAATGAATATTCGATTAATCCGTTTGAAAGAAGTCATGCACGTAACCGGACTGGCGCGCGCCACTATCTACAAGTACATGGATGAAGGGACCTTTCCTAAAAGTGTATCTCTAGGAGGAAGGGCTACAGCTTGGGAGATGTCAGAAATAGAAGAGTGGGTGTTGGAGCGTATAAGGGAGCGTGATGAAGGGATAGATGGGGGAGCGGCATGACAAGTGAGACTCAGATTCCCAAATCCACGTTTTCTACTTTTCTGAACCGTTACCCTGAAGCGCTGGTGGTCAAGCTGAAACTCAGAGCATCGGTAGCGAAGCAAAGAGAAGGTGACCGTCTAATGCACGATTTTCTCTACCGATTACAAAAGCAGGCGCACCAGTTGAAAAAACAAGGTCATGGAGGCTTTGCTTGCCCAATTTTAGTGAGCTTTAAGAAACTGATGGTTGAAGACAGTTCGACACAGTTTCTGGTTGCCGTGACATTCAATTTGAAGGCATTTGGCCGAAAGATGCCAGACGATATTAAGAAGCAAGTTAAACGTTGGGTCAGTATGGCTTGGGCGAATGTTTTAATGATAGGTAGCCATATGGTGACGCATCTAGTGCAGTTTTCACCGGGTCAACCCTTTCTTGGCTTAAGGCCCGGTAGTCCACAATACCGCGATGCCATAGAAAACCTTGAGAGAACTTTTGCTGGTACTGGACCGGATATTACGCATCCTGCCTCACACCGATTCCATCACCTAGAAGGGTTCTATCCTCGTAAGAACAACAAGATACAGCCCATTGGTCGCTCAGTTGGCGTAACTAAATAGGTCAGCTCTTACCGCAAAGTTAGAAAGGGCCGCTCTCTGTGAAGGTTTCCATCGGTTTATGAGTCGATGGGAATCTAAATCCACTATGAGACCGATTGAGACTTGTTGAGATAAAAAATACAGACCTGCGTCTTTGTTTGAGTGATACCAACAAAGGCAACAATCATGAACCCAAATCATTTAAACACTGAACACCCGAATCGCTTGATGAGATTAAAAGAGGTAATGCATATCAGCGGTCTTTCCAGAGCATCGATTTACAGTTTTATGGAGGACGGCACTTTCCCTCAATCCGTCTCACTAGGCGCGAGAGCCATTGGCTGGCGGTATCAAGATATTCAAAATTGGATACAGGAAAAGATACAAGAGCGAGACGAGAAGCTAATCAAGCAGGCTGAGCTAAAAGCAAAACAGGAGAAACGTTATGGCAGATAATATGATTGAGAGTGAATGTTTCCGTGAGTACCAAATCGATACGGTGGATGGCGGTCTTTCGTTGTCACTGATAGAAAAACTCTATTTTGCTTATCGAAGCGTGTTAAGTCGCTTTGCTCACTGCTATGTATTTCGGTTTCGGTTAGTTATACCCGGAAAATATAACCATCAGGCCAAGACGTTATTCAACCAGTGGTTTTATCGATTCTGTCATTACAGACAGCGTGACAAGATTAGTGTGATATGGAAAAAGGAAATATCTGACACTGGCGCAATCAGCTACCGCTTCACGATGTTTTTAGACGCGACTCCTTACGGGCCGATGGCAAATGAATACCAAATCAGAAAAAAACTGACGAAGGACATTACACGAACGTGGGCAACGACAACGCACATGAGCCAATACGACATCAGTGACCTTTGCTCCTTCCTAACTCAACCTCTGCTTGAGCTCAATAGAGAGCATGAGGACTTTGACAAGCAGCACCGTTGCTTGTTCTACGTACTAAGCAGACAAGCCAGCATCGACATGAATCATGACGTTGACGCAGAGAGCATGCTGGGTTCATTTGTCAGTAAATCTAAAAAGAAGGGAAGGAAGCCGAGAAAGCCTAGAGAAAGAAGGTCGAGACAAAGACAAGCATCACCAGCTAGTCCACCAGCACAAACATGATTGATGTTGTGGGCAAAGGTGTAGACCAACAGCGGGCCGCCCTAAAAATCTGCAAGCTGATATCCGCTTAGGGAAATTTTTACATTTCAGCTCTATCTCATGAGAGATAACCATAGAGGAGAAATTTCATGAGATTGGTTCGTTTGAAAGAGGTCATCGAAAGAGTGCAGTTGAGTAAATCAACCATTTACAAAATGATGGCTAACGGGGAGTTTCCACACAATGTATCGCTCGGTGAGCGAGCCTCCGCATGGGTTGAGCATGAATTGGATGAGTGGATTGAGAATCGAACATAGCAATGACATAGGCCAGTAGCGAAAGCTGCTGGCTTTATGCCGTTTAGGAAATTGGTGATTAGAAGAGGGAGGGGACTTGTTTCAGTCGATAAGAACAAGGCTTGATGGGGGGCAGAAGTGCCTTAGTGCTAAGAATCTAAAACGTTTGTGCCCCAAAGTTTGCTAGCTTGATTTGGGGCCTATAAATCCTGTCAGAATTTACCCTACATTTCCTAATGTCTGACGAGAAGAAGGTCATGCTCGTTGTTGGGCAATACCTACCATTTGCAACCTATGTTACTGTGAAAACCTTACTTCAAGGAGTTAGGGAATTAAACTATAGTGTTTGAGAGTATTCAAAACGTAAATCTGCCCTTTGATGAGCAAAATTACCTGAATAAGGTGTGCCAGATGCTTATATCTATAGTTGGGGACAATCTTATCGGTATATACCTCGTGGGCTCTTCTAGTCAGAACAGGTACGTGAAAGGCATGAGCGATCTTGATATTCAAATGGTCGTACTCAACAAAAGAAAGACAGAATCACAAAAGCTTTACTTCATTCCAACTGCCCTTGTCCTGCGACTAAACTGGAGTTTGTCGCTTACTCGAAAAATGGTTTGCTTGATCCATACAAACTGAAGTATTCAATTAACCTCAATACAGGTGAGTCGATATCAGATCACATATCATTTCATTTTTCAGTAGATCCTAAGCATTGGTTTTTATTGGATATAGCAATGGCGGAAGGCAATGGAATTAATCTGGTAGGACCTTCTTTTCAGTCTGTATTCCCAAAAATAAATGAGTCATTGCTTTTGAAGTCAATGTTGGAGTGCTTAGATTGGTATGCGAATAACAGCCCTAACGATGGATATTTTCAGTGTGCATGCCGGGTAATGCACTACCTAGAAAGCGGAACATTAGTTAGCAAAAAAGAGGCTGTGTCTAATCAAAGTCTTGCCTTCCAAGATAAACAAGTATTCATCGATTCGGTACTAGCAAAGCTAAGGGACAAGGTTACACTCTCAATTTCGGAAACTGTCCAGTGAATCAAGGCGTAAAGCATACACATATAGTGATTCAAAAGTCACGGTTTGGGAATAGAAGCTTATGTCCATTTCCTGTCACAACGACTAAGGTTACTTGCTTGCATGTTCATGCGTAATGATAACAGGCTGACATCAGTCAGCCTGTTATCTTTTATTGTGGCTCTACAATCCAGTCTCCTCCCAGAGCTTTGTATAAGCTGACCGTTACCTGAGCAGTCTGAAGTTTTGCTGCAACCTGCCGGTCCCGCATCATATTTAGTTGTCGCTGTGCATCCAGAACGGACAAGCTGTCGATCAAGCCTGCCTCATAAAGGGAATTCGCTTTATCAACGGCCTTCTCGGTTGCGTCCGTGGCATCAGCTACTTTGGTCTGGTTGTCCTGACTTTTACCATAAGCAAACAGCAGAGAGTCGACTTCTTTAAAAGCACTATCAACCGTATTCTGGTAGCTAAGCGCTGCCGATTTAAACCTGGCTTCATTAAACGCTACCATAGCGTCACCCCGTCCAGCATCAAACACATTCCAGTGAATACCGACACTGCCTACCCAACCAAAAGAAGCGCTGTTAATCAGGTCACCAAAATCACCAGCTGACAACCCCGGTGCGCCGGTTAAGAAAAACTTGGGATACTGAGCCGCAATAGCGACGCCCACTTCTTCGTTTATCGCAGCCATCTCTCGTTCTGCCAGCTTGATATCAAATCGCCGCGTCAGCAGATCAGAAGGCAGCCCTGTTGGAATAATACCGCTGATTGTTGAAAGTGGTTCACCCTGACTCATTCTACTGTCAATATCCGCCAGAGATTCTGAAAGAATAATAGAAAGCCGGTGTTTATGGACCTGTTCAGCGATATCCAGTTGAGGAAGCAGTGATTCGGTAGCGGCCACCATCGCTTTTGCCTGCGCCCTGTCGAGCTCGGAACCGTAACCACTGGCAACCACTTTTTCGACCAGTGCTAAGATTTTCCTCTGATCCTCTATGGTTTCGAGCAGTAGCTGCTTGCGCTCCTGCGTCCCCCGCAGTTGCAGATAATTATGGATCACTTCAGCGGTGATAAGTGTAAACAGCCCTTTCTGGAAGATAACCGCCTGTTCAGCCCTGATCTTAGCCGCGTTGGTTTGCTTATCTATCCGGCCAAACAAATCCGCTTCCCAGGCGATACCGACACCCGCCAACCAGCCATCCTGCTGAGCATCGGCCAGAGTAATATTCTCACCAAACATAGACTGCATAACCGATGGAACAGCAATCGGCGACACCGCACTACCGAGTATTGGTGTGTTTTCACTTATCTGGTAATTGTAATAGCCCAACCCCAGGCTGACCGTTGGTAACTTATAGGATTCCACAATCTTGTGGTAGTTCTGAGCCATCTGAATACGCTCGGACGCCATTTTTAATGAGATATTCTGATGCTGTGCATCCCAAACTAACTGGTCTAGTACCGGATCGTTAAAGTTTTCCCACCAATGGTGAGAGTCATTAGCTGCCTGTGTGGATGTCGCATTCATATACACCTCTTCCAGTATAATTTCTGGCTTGTCATAGTCAGGGCCAACGGCGCAGCCGGCCAAAGCCAGGCCGGCGCATGTTACTAAGAGAACAAGAGCCACTTTCTTTGCATTAATTTGATTCATGGTTCGCTCCTGCTAACTGCGCCTGATCTTCCGGCGTTTTACTTGTCTGTGTATCTTCAGTCTTGGCTTTATCACCGTGCATAAACAGCAGGTGATACATAGCTGGCATCACGATTAGCGACAGGCAGGTAGCTAGCATAAGACCACCAATAATGGTTGCCGCCATAGGTGAAAATAACTCGTCTGAAAGCAGAGGAACCATACCAAGAACCGTCGTTAGAGCTCCCATAGATATTGCCATGGTCCGGTTTAGTGTGGAGTGAATGATGGCTTCGTCCAGGCCTTTACCCTGCCTTCTTTCTAGCTCTATCTGATCCATCAGAACTATGCCGTTTTTAATAATCATACCACTTAGTGATATCGCCCCGATTAAGGCCATAAAACCATAGGGCTCATTAAATACGATCAGGCTTAGAGCGGAACCCGTTGCCGCCAGTGGAATGGTTGCCAGTATAATGAAAGGCTGTTTGAACCCATTAAACATAGCGACCATAATAACGACCATAATAAACAGCGCCTTTGGCAGTTGGTTGAATATATCCTTCACCGTTTTATGCTCATCGAAATATTCACCTCCCCATTCAAATGAATAGCCGGGAGGCAACGCTATTGCTTCAATCTGGGCGGCAATTTCTTTACGTACATCCGATGCCGTTTTTCCTTCAACCACACCACCCTGGGCCGTCATAGTTTTCACTCGGTTTCGTCGCCATATCATGCTCTGTTCAAAATTAACCTCAAAACCATCGACAACCTGTCCTAATGGCACGCTGTGCATACCTAACAGAGAACGTACTGGGAGGTTCTCCAGTTGAGCCAGGGACTGCTGTGAAGCCCTGAGCATAATTGGAATGCCTTCATCACCGATATACATGCGACCCAGCGGGATACCTACAGAAGAGCGGGAAAGAGCAAACGCAATATCTGTTCGGGTGACGCCCGCTTCTCTGGCTCTCTCCTGATTGATGATGGGTTTAATCACTTTGCTCTGCTGTCGCCAGTCATCACGAACATACTTAATGTTTTCATTGTCTTGAAAGATCTGTTTCGCCTGTTCGGTCAACTGGTGGAGCACTTCTGTGTCCGGCCCGGAAAATCGGGCTTCAATGCTATATTTGTCTTGCGTAGCCATTTTCAGGTTGCGGAATCTTGGCTCTGCATTGGGAAACTGCTCAGCTAACCAGCGATCTCCCTTTTCAACAAGTGAGCGAATGGCGTCATAGTCTCTGGTATTAATCACGATCTGACCGTAGGCCGAGTCCAGAGGCTCGGGCTCGACGGTCACAGAAAACCTTGGTGCACTTTCGCCAACAAAAGTGGAGATACTTTCCACCTCCTGCTGCTCAAGCAGCCAGTTCTCGATTTTCTCCATATCAGACGAGGTTTGCTGGATCCGGCTGCCATTAGGTAACCAATAATCAAGAAACACGATTGGACGGACAGAGGACGGCATAAAATTGAGTTGTACGTTTGGTATCAGCAGGGCAGCCACCGCAATGATGGGGACAATACCAAGCAGTGTCTTTTTGGGATTGGTAACGGTGAAGGTGACCAGGTCCTGGTAGGCAGTAAATTTCCTTTGCTTGTTTGACGCTCTCGGATGAATAAAATACCAGCACAGAAGAGGGGTAATCACCATAGCGACAAACCAGGAAAACAGCAGGGATGCCGCCATCACCTGAAACAGAGACAGTGCAAACTCGGCGGCATCAGTATACGAGAAGATCACCGGGCTGGAGCCCATTATGGCGATAACCGTCGCCCCGAGTAATGGCAAAGCGGTTTCCTGCACGGTTGTCACAGCGGCTTTCGTCCGCTCAACGCCTTTGTTGATCCTGGAGCGAAACATATCGGTGATCACTATGGCATTATCGACCAACATGCCCAGAGCAATAATAAAGGTACCCAGCGAGACTCGCTGCAAATTGATTGACCAGGCATACATAAACATCAAAGTCAGCAGTATGGTAAGTAGTAAGCTGCTACCAACGATAGCTGCGCTACGAAAACCCATAAACAGCCATAACACAGCCACGACAATCACAACACTTTCCAGCAGGTTAATCAGAAAGTCAGTGATGGCGTCGTCTACTTCTTCCGGCTGAAATACAACAGTACCGATCTCCACTCCTAAAGGCAGAGTTGCCTCATAATCTGAGATAAGCTGTTTGATGGTGTCTCCAAGCGCAACAACATTGATCCCCTCTACCGGACTGATTGCCAGAGTAACTGACTGAGTGCCGTTATACCGGTTTTCAGTTATTGCCGGGTCCTGGTAGGACATAGTGATATCTGCAATATCACCAAGACGAATCGTGCCGGTACTAAGCTCGCTAATACCTCCTTTAATCAATAGATTTTTGATATTGGCAACCGACTGAAATTCACTGCTCTGGTTGACACGGATACGCTCTTTGTCAGCCGAAAAACTGCCAGCGTAGAAGGTGTTGTTCTGAGAGCTCAACTGATTCCAGACCTGAGCGGCAGAAAGGCCATAACGGGCTAACCTTTCTTCAGGCAATTCAATATAAACCGTTCTTGGCTGAACGCCGTGGATCATGACTTTCTTGATACCATCGACTTCTTTCATTCTCCGCTGAAGCTCTTTGGCATACTCCCGGAGCTCATAAGGTTCGGCATCACGACTATAGATGCTAAAGAGCATCCCGTAGACCTCAGAAAACTCATCCTGAACCAGTCTTATCTGCGCAGATGAGGGCAAATCGAAACTGAGGTCATTTACTTTACGTCTTAATAAATCCCACTGCTGAGGCAGTGCCTTACTGTTGGTGGATTCTTTAAGATCAACAAACACCATCGAGATCCCGGGGGTGGAGAGTGAACGCAATCGGTTAAGTTGCGCCATTTCCTGGAGGCGAGTTTCAACCACATCCGTTACCTGTACCTCCACTTCTTCAGCAGAGGCTCCCGGATAAACCACCATCACTAGGGCGGTTTTCACAGTAAATGAGGGGTCTTCCAGCTTACCCAGTTTAAAATAGGAGGCGGTACCACCTATGATGGTCATGACCATAAAAAACAGTACAAACGTACGTTGCCTGAGGGCAAAGTCAGCTAAGTTCACCTTCTTTACCCCTTATCGCTTCTGAGCTGGATTTCACCAACGGTTTCACCATCACTTAAATAGTGCGCACCTGATACCACAATAAGATCCCGAGATTTCAGTTCTCCTTTGATACACGCCTGATCCGTCTGTAAAGAGACAACTTCCACACCTTGTTTGCCGACCTGGTTAACATTGTGCTCTTTCGTTTCTTTCACTTTGAACACATAGTGTTGGTTATCCCTGCCAACAATAGCAGAATAAGGAATGCAGTAATTTGCACCTTGCTCAGCGAAGTTAGTTGCAAGTGTTACACTTTTTCCGGGTAAAAGCTTAGTGCCGGTGAGGGAGGTACTATCAATTTCATAGGTGACGGTATAGGTCTGTTTGATAGGATCTGGGCGGGTCTCCATCTCTGTCTGATAGGCTTTTAGAGCATGGGGTGCATCATGCCAGAATACCGTCGCATCAGTCGCGTAGTAGAGCTTATCAATCAGGTTTTCAGGTACATCTATATCGACCTCCAGTTTATCCGGGCGGTGCAAGGTAAATACCGACAACCCGGGCGTGACCTGCTCAAATTTGTCGAAGTTACTTGTACCAATTACGCCGCTAAAAGGGGCTTTTAGCCTGGTGTAGCGAATTGCATCATCTGCTTTTTGGATATTGCGCTTTACCACCTCAACCATGGCTTTACTGCGATCATAGCCGCTTTGCGCCCTGTCCAGAGTGACGCTGGATATAGCATCATCACTAACGGCTTTTTTTACGCGCATTAATTCCGTTTTAGCAAGCTTATGTGCCGCTTTGGCTTCGGCAAGGCGCGCCTCCAGTTCACTTTTCGAGACTTCATAATCATGAGGATCAAGATAAGCGAGCAGTTGTCCTTTCTTAACATAGTCTCCAGGGTGAACCAAAATCTCTTCTATTAGTCCGGGAACGCGAAAGGCAATAGCGGCGGACTGTGAGGATTTCAGTTTCCCTGTAAACTGGTGGCGCTTATTCTGAGATTGGTCAGGTAATTCTATAACCTGAACCGGTTTAAGAGGTTTCGTATTGCTTTTGGATACATCGCTGGCAACCGTTTGGTTGCACCCTGACATTGATAGCAGGGAAAGCACAGCGAAAGCCGAAAGAGGATAACAATGAGGTTTCATAAAACAGGCTCCTTTTTGTAGGGCCCATTTTATCGAGTGATTGCGCGAAGATAATCAGTACAAACTGAGAAACAATGTCTCAAAAAATAGGACAGTCAAACAAGTTTAGGGATTTCTTGACAAAGATAATCGATTAAAAGGCGTGTCGCTTTGGATATCCCTTTGGTTTCGGGGTATAACAACCAGCCTCTCTCTTCTATGGAGTGAATTTCTGGAAATATGTTTACCAATTTTCCACTCCTGAGCTCTTCAATGAGCAGTATTTTTGGCAAAAAAGCGATACCTCTGCTTCCAATCACCGCATGTTTGAGCACTCCAATACTATTGCTGCTTATGTTTCCTTTTACCTCAATATGGGATTCGCCAAGGTTCCAAATGTATTCGATTTGGCCATTAGGCCAGCGGTAACATACAGTGTTGTGTTCGGATAGTTGATCTATTGAACGTGGTACACCTGACCGGTTTATGTACTCGGGAGAGGCAACGAGCAATCTTTCGAGGTCAATCAGTTGTTTTGCTACCAGGCTTGAATCAACAACTTCACCTGCGTGAAAAGCGATATCCAGGTCTTGCTGATACGTATCGATAAAGCCATTGCTGATGCTTCTGATATCAAGTTCCACTTCCGGATATAAGTCCTGAAACCGAAACAGTATCGGGCAGATAGCTTCATCTGTCTCGGGCAGTAGTCCAACTTTTATCCTGCCTTTCGGGGACTCTGAAATATTTGTTGTTACCTGATGTGCACGCTCTAGTGCTTCGAGTGCTTTTTGCACCTCTTCAAAGTAGGCTTGGCCATAGTTGGTCAGAGAAAGTTGTCTGGTCGTACGAAAAAATAGTGTCACCCCAAGCTCTTTCTCAAGCTGGTTAATACGTCTGCTAACATTACTTCTGGGTAGCTCTAGCGCATTTGCTGCTGCGCTAAATCCGCCTAGATTGACGACGGTGATAAACAGCTTAAGATCTTCTATTTTCATATCGTTACTACCATACTGGAACCAAGCTTATCTGCAATAGTTTAAATACCATCAACTTAACGGTGTTTTGCATGCTCCGCAAATAATTCTGTACAAGGTGAGCCAGGCATTACTGTTCGAGAGTGAACGTTATGCCTAGAACCGTTCACCTGTAGTTCTTTGCCTGGTATTTGGAATGTAGAGTAAGCTCTGATGGGATTTACCTGCCTCAATTCCAACAGACACATTTGAGGGCTGAAGAGCTTAGAGGTCAACCCTGTTTTGCATGCTCCACCAAAAATACTGCATTAAGTGAACCTAACACCTCAGGTCAAGAAGCCCGATTATGTCCATTTTCGTTCATGTGCGGTATCTCGTTAAAGGGTGTGGTACTGCATTTTACAGTACTAAAACTTATTCGAAGGGTAGATTCTGCCTCTGAGAGCTAAATGACTTTTGTCCAGAGATGTCTCAGAACCGATTGCAGCAAACATAACTTTTGCTTCCGAAAGGAAGCCTATTTATGCCGTTAACTTTTACCTGTTCTTAGCCTGTCAGTTTGCCTAGGGACTGAGCGTAGCTCATTTATTCTGAATTTTGATTGGTTTGGATTATAAAATTTCTAATGACCCATCTTGAAATTTTTCCTAGACAAAATCAAGAGTGGTTCTAGTAAACTGGGGCATCCTGACCAGTACGTTACAAGATTTTTCCCCATGGCAGTGAGGAGTTTCTTGGAAAATGAGTGAGATTCTAAGACCTTTTTAAATAGTCGCGTAGGCTAATAAGCTATGAGTCATATTAGCGGAACAGGCAAGTGCGAACTGTAACTCATGTTACTAAGTGGATTCGTTGCCCTCACCTCAGTGGAAGAAGTGTAGATGCGTTGTGAGCATCTTATTGAGATATTGCTACACTTTGGTTGTTTGCACACCTTTTAGCCGTTCAATATTTAATTAGCTGCCTTATTGGTCAAAAGCTGTCCATAATACCTGTATGTGATAAATGTCACGGTATGGACTTTTAACTTAAAATCATTGCTTCACGTTATAGTGAGGGTTACTTCAGAAAGAGTGACTTTGGTTTTATGTAACCCCTTATGTACCCCTTTGGTTTATTTTTGAAATTTAATTCATTATAAAACAATGCATTAGTATGGTTTTATTAGTCCGCCCACCGTACCATATATAGAAAGGTCGCTCTTATAGCGGCCTTTCGTCGTTTTAGGTGCTTGTAAATATCAAAAGAAAGTTAGCGTTGCCTTTGCGGTGGCGGTAGGAGTGCTTGTCCAATCAACTCTGCCCACGGGTACCATAATTCATATGATAAAGCCTCGACGAAAGTCGGGGCTTTGTTGTATCTAGGGTTTGTGAATTCAAATCCAGCGTGGCGTC